>Ga0302309_10000226_pt1 | contig 74278 bp, 59 predicted proteins | sample III_Palsa_N1_1_FD_200453 | JGI IMG/M metagenome (GOLD analysis project Ga0302309, IMG submission 200453) | Peat permafrost microbial communities from Stordalen Mire near Abisko, Sweden - III_Palsa_N1_1 | ecosystem: Environmental > Terrestrial > Soil > Palsa > Peat permafrost | place: Sweden...
AAATCAACTCAATATTTAATAATGAAAAAAACTCTTTTAGCGGCCTTTGTACTTTCAGGGCAGTTATTATTTGCTCAGACCGGTAAGCCGGGTGGCAATTTAATTCAATATGTAAACCCTTTTATAGTCACCGGCGCTGTAGATACAAACAGCCTGTCGGGCAGTAATTTCCCCGGGCCCACTACGCCTTTTGCATTTGTACAATTGAGTCCGGATACGCGTGATGCGCCGGACGATCCGGCATCAGGCTACGATTATAACGATAAAACCATAGTAGGTTTCAGTCATACCCATTTAAGTGGTACCGGTGTTGCCGATCTGTTTGATGTTTTATTGATGCCTACTACGGGTGCAATAAAGTTGGATCCGGGCAAGGCTGATGTTAAAGGAAGCGGTTACCGTTCTGCCTTTTCTCATAAGCAGGAAACTGCCAAACCGGGTTACTACCAGGTAAAACTGCAGGATTATGATATCAACGCGGAGTTGACCTCCACATCGCACGTAGGTTTGCACCGCTATACTTTCCCAAAAAGTGACAGCTCGCATATCATCATCGATCTGAATCACTCACTGGATAAAAAAAGAAGTTATTGGCAATGCCATATTATTGGCTCCGAAATAAGAGTAGTGAATAACACGACAATAGAAGGTTACCGCATTATAACAGGCTGGGCAAAATTGCGTAAGATTTATTTTCATGCGGAATTTTCTAAGCCATTCACCAGTACTGTACTGGCTAACGGGCGTAAAACGATAGAAAATATGCCGGTTATTAACGGTACGTCACTAAGGGCAGCCTTAAACTTTAACACTACTGATAATGAGCAAATATTGGTAAAGGTGGCCCTTTCGCCGGTTAGCGTGCAAAATGCGCGCTTAAATATGCAAACTGAGTTAGCAGGATGGGATTTTGACCAGGTGAGCAAACAAAGCGCAAACCAATGGGAAACAGAGCTGGAAAAGATAAAAGTGGACGGAACACTGCAACAGAAACAGATATTTTATACCGGTTTATACCATGCCTTTACACAACCAAACAATGTGGCAGATGTGAATGGAGATTACCAGGCATCGGACCTTACCATTGGTAACGCGCCTGATAAAACACATTATTCTACATTTTCTTTATGGGATACTTATAGGGCTGCTCATCCGCTTTATACTTTTATTCAACCTGAAAAAGACGCTGCATTTGTGAATAGCATGATCAGACAATATGATACCTATGGCTATTTACCTATATGGCAATTATGGGGTGATGAGAACTATTGTATGATAGGTAATCACGCTATACCTGTAATTACCGATGCAATATTAAAAGGCATCCCGGGTATTGATGTTGAAAAAGCTTATGTAGCAGTAAAGGCTTCATCAACAACAGATCATCCTGGTTCGCCATTTACTGCATGGGAAAAATATGGTTATATACCTGAAGATATAGAATCGCAATCGGTATCAATAACCGTTGAAATGGCTTATGACGATTGGTGTGTAGCACAATTAGCTAAAAAACTAGGTAAAACTGCCGATTACGAGCATTTTATGAAGAGATCAGCTTTTTATAAAAACTTATACAATCCTAAAACCGGTTTCTTCCAGGCAAAAAATAAAGATGGTAAGTGGGTTACACCATTTAATCCATTAGATTACGGAGGCAATGGCGGCAGTCCTTATACCGAAGCTAATGCATGGCAATATTCATGGTATGTACCGCAAAATGTACCTGATCTGATTAAGCTGATGGGTGGAGATAAATCATTCGCTGCAAAGCTTGACACCTTTTTCACTTTAGCTAACAAACCAGGTGATGTAAACGGAAATGCATCTGGTTTTATAGGCCAGTATGCACATGGCAATGAGCCAAGCCATCATATTGCTTACTTATATGATTATGCCGGACAACCATGGAAAACGCAATTTTACGTAGCAAAGGTTTTAAATGAACTGTATAACAATTCTTCATCTGGCTACCAGGGTAATGAAGATTGCGGGCAAATGTCGTCGTGGTATACTTTTAGCTCGATGGGCTTTTACCCGGTAAATCCGGCAAACGGTGTTTATGCTATCGGGTCGCCTATATTAAAGGATGCTATTATGCAATTAAGCAACGGCAAAACTTTTAGTGTAACGGTAAGGAACGGCTCGCCAGCAAACTGTTATATCCAATCGGTAAAGCTAAATGGTGTGGCTTATAATAAAGCTTACATCACGCAAGAGGATATCATGAACGGTGGCAAACTTGATTTTGTAATGGGAGCAAAGCCTAACAAAAGCTGGGGAACTAAACCGGGTGATGTGCCAGCCATGTGGGGGTATAAAAATTAGTATCCCTAATTATTCAACTTTCAATTTAAATAATTGTGATTTCTGAAAGTGATTAAAATAAGAAACTGATTTAACGGGTGGTATTATATACCACCCGTTTTGTTTTGGAGCTATAACTTACTGAATAAAATAGATTGATATGAGAAGCAGCAACACATTTGGTATTCAGTTTGTAATTAGGGCTACCCAAACAACAAAAAAATGAGCAACAATAGTCTTTTGATTATCATATCCAGGTTTGCTTAAATTATTTTGTCAGTGACCACAGTCGCTAATAATAAGGCAAACGTGGCAAGTTCTTTTTTCATTGGTCTACTCTTTTTTGAGGTTATATATGCTACATTTATTGCACCAGGTTTAAACCTGGCTTATTAGTTTTTATTAAATGTGAGGGCATAAGCAACTGCGTAATCCGACGGGTATTTGCCTGATGGCATTATCGATAGTTCTTTGTCATTTTGTTTCCAGCTTACATCCTTGGTGGTGCCAAGCATTTTAATGGTCGCTATTTTACCACCCTCACCTTTAAGCGACAACGCTTTTATGTTCAAAGCCTTATCGGGTAAACCTAAAGCAATTACATATAGCGTGTCTCCTTTTGTAGTAAAACGTACATCGTGCCAATTAAATGGCTCTTTTTGATCTGCAAATTGCCCGCTGGCTGATTTAGTAGGGCCTTCGCCATAGATTTTCCATGGCCGCGTCGCATATATAGCGCCGCCGTTAACATCAAGCCACTTACCTGTGCCCAATAAGACTTGTGTTTCTTCGTCGGTAATCGTACCATCGGATTTAGGGCCAATGTTCAGCAATAAATTCCCGTTCTTACTTACAATATCAATGAGGTTGGTAACTACATAGCGTGCATCTTTAAAAGTATTATTGGTAGTATAGCCCCATGATTTGTTACCGATAGCATCGTCAGTTTGCCATGGTAAAGGCCTTATGCTGCCCAATTTTCCGCGCTCCAGGTCGAGCACGGCCACACCTTCAGGGTAGGCAGTGTTCTTATAATTAAGCACAACCCCCTTATTCCACTCCAGGCCTTTATTGTAATAAAATGCAGCAAATGATTTGCGATAAGGGTCAAGGGCTGGCTGTTCTATCCACCAATCAAACCAAACCAGTTGGGGCTGATACTTATCAACCAGTTCAATATCACGCATCAGCCAGTCATTCATAAATTCAGGAGACATGGTAAGACTCTGTTCTTGGGCCGGCCCATAATACGCTTCATTTTTCGGATCGATAACATCCGAATCAAAATGGCGGCCGCCGTTAAAAAACCACCAGTGTTCTATCCGGTGCGATGACAAACCAAATATGAGGCCCTGTTTTTTTATTTCGGCAGCAAGCTCGCCAATAACATCCCTTTTAGGGCCCATATTATAAGCATTCCATTTAGAGAACGCCGTTTTATACATTGCAAAACCATCGTGATGCTCGGCAACAGGCACAACGTATTTGGCACCGGCCTTTTTAAACAAAGCTACCCAGGCCTGCGGATCAAATTTCTCGGCTTTAAACAGGGGGATAAAATCCTTATATCCAAATTTGCTTTGCGGGCCGTAAGTTGCCACATGATGTTTATACGCGTCTGATCCCTGGATGTACATATTACGCGGATACCACTCAGAATCATATGCGGGTACGGAATATACCCCCCAATGGATAAATATCCCGAATTTAGCATCGCGGAACCACTCGGGTGTTTTATATTGGGATAGTGATTCCCAGTTGGCCTGGTAAACTTCCTGCGCTTGAACGCTGGTTTTTAATAATAAAAGTAAGGATAATCCTAAGATGGTAGTTTTTAGTGCTTTCATTGATGCATTATTTAAAAGTATAATTTTTATTCTTTGATATCTATAAGTGATAATATGATGAACTGGCTTGGTTTGTGTTACGGATTATCCACTGAAACCATAGCCTTAATTACCCCGGTATCCGGTTTAAGCCATCTTGCGAATTCATCTTTTACCGCGCTGAATTTTACACTATGCGTAATGTATTTTAAGGGATCGATCAGTTTGTTTCTGATGGAGTCAATCACATATTCAAAATCAGCGAGGGTAGCATTGCGGCTGCTCATTAAGGTGCCTTCTCTTTTATGAAATTCAGGGTGACTAAAGTTAATGTCGCCTTTTTGCAGGCCTATCAGCACATACCTTGCCCCATGGCCCATGTATTGGAAAGCCGTATTGATCGCTTTAAGGTTACCGGTAGCATCAATAACTACCGTTGGCATATTGCCATTGGTGATTTTACTTAACTGTTGGGCAACATTAGCCGATCGTGCATTTATAGTATAAGGTACATGTAATTTATCTTTACAAAATTGAAGACGGGTTTCGTTAATATCTAATGCAATTACTGTAGCCCCTTTTATGCGGGCATATTCCATAGTACCTAAACCTATTGGGCCAGCGCCTATTATCAGCGTAAACTCTCCAGGCTTTATACATGCACGGTTTACACCATGCGCGCTAATAGCCAATGGCTCAACTAAAGCAAGTTCGTCGAAAGTAAGCCCATTGCCATGCAGTAATGCATAGGAAGGGACCATAAGATATTGTGCCATACCGCCGTCAATATGTACACCGCATACTTTAATATGTACACAGCAATTGGTTTTGCCTACATTACATGCTACACAATGCCCACAATTAAAATAAGGAATAAAGGTGACTCTCTCGTTGATTTTAAATCCCGGCGCATTATCAAAAGCTACTAATTCTCCCGATAATTCATGTCCCAAAATACGAGGATAAGCGAAATAGGGTTGAATTCCCTCAAATGCATGCAGATCGGTCCCGCAAATACCAATTCTTTTTATTTTAATAATAGCGTGCCCTGGCTCAAGTACGGGTGCATTCCGTTCCTCATATTTAAATGTTCCAGGCTTTACACATACTAATGTTTCCATTTATTATTTGATGGTTTGGTTTTGTAAATTGTAATGACATTTTTTAACATACCCCAGATAATTAACAATATGGTTACAAACGTAAATGACAATAAATTTTTGGCTGGTATAAAGCCAACGATCTCGCCTTTTAGTAATAAGCTTTAGACATTGTTAAATAAAAGGTTATTTGATAAATAATTGATTCATCAAATAAAGCGAGTTATGATCGCTATCAATTGTGAATTATTATCATCTTATTGAGGAATTCTACCATGATAATTTATTTTTGTGCTTATTAGATGAATATTTGCTTAAATTGCTATTATGAAGCCCCAATTACTTAAAGTTAATCGCGAAGCAATACATTCGTTTAAAGCCAGACAGGATAAGCAGTCCAATATTAATAATCGGTGGCATTATCACCCCGAGATCGAGCTTATTCATTTTCACAAAGGGGCTGGAACGCAATTTGTTGGGGATAATATTAAAAGATTTGGTCCAGGCGACATGGTTTTGGTGGGCAGTAACTTGCCACATTACTGGAAATATGACGACGATGTAGATAAACTTGCTGACGACATGCCTTATTCAACCGTTATCCATTTTTTCGATAATTTTTGGGGAAGCGGTTTCCTGGAATTGCCAGAAAATAAATCGATAAAATCAACGCTTGAAATTGCCAGGTCAGGCTTGCAGATCATAGGTAAGACACAGCAGGATATTGCTAACGCAATGCAGGCTATCCTGGTTACGGAGGGGCCTAAAAGAATAATAATGCTGATTGAAGCTTTAATGGCTATAGGTGATTGTACTGCAAAGAAAACATTATCTTCTTTGGGTTTTAGCCAGAATTTCGAAGAGGCGGATAAGGACAGGATCAACTTGATATATGATTATTCTTTTGCGAATTTCAAAAATAGGATTTCGCTGGAAGAGATTGCAGGAATAGCTAATTTAAGCCAAAACTCCTTTTGCAGGTACTTTAAATCAAAGACTCAAAAGACTTATTCACAATTTATTACAGAGATTAGAATTGGCCATGCTTGCAAATTATTGATAGAAGATAAATTTAATGTAAAGCAGATTTGTTATGAGAGCGGATTTAACAATTTTTCCAGTTTTCATACAGCATTTAAAACCGTAACAAATAAAACCCCGCTCAACTATCAGCGTAACTTTTTGCCGAAGAGTACAGAAATAAAAAGCAACATTCATCGGGTCATATAGCTGTATAAGTTTAAATTGCTGTGTTCATCAAAAAGAATCCCGGCTGGTTATTAAGCTTCGGTTAGGCACAGGAGTAATTATAATCCTACTATCTGAAAGAACTTTTTTCATTGTGTGTTATTTTTATTAGTGACTACTACCGGGAAATGTATAAGTATTCAGTAGAAACGTATAAGGTAAGCGCAAGCCACGAAGTTAAAATGGACGAAGGCTGGGGCCTGTTTTTTCATCCCGATTTGATTAACGGCACGTCCCTTGGCAGAAAAATCAACGAGTACTTGTTTTTTAATTATGAAGCTAACGAAGCTTTACATATTTCGGACGATGAAAAGTTAATTTTAAAGGATTGCATCGAAAAAATAGAAAGAGAATATTCGCAAAATATAGATAAGCATACACAAGGGTTGATTGTAAGTAATATTGAATTATTGCTGAATTATTGTGACCGCTTTTACGACAGGCAATTTTTTACAAGAAGTAAAGTAAATAAAGACATTGTACAACGTTTTGAACATTTATTAAACGACTACTTTGCGCAGGAACAATTAATTGATGCAGGATTGCCTGATGTTAAATTTTTTTGCGCCCCAAGTAAATTTGTCGCCTAATTATTTATCGGACTTGTTGAACAGGTACACGGGCAAAACAACACAAGAACACATCCATCTAAAACTTGTTGACACTGCAAAATCGCTTTTATGGGGTGCCGGAAAATCAATCAGTGAAATTGCTTATGAACTGGGGTTTGAATATCCTTCGCACTTTACCAAGGTTTTTAAAACCAAAACAGGTTTGACACCGCAACAATACAGAAATACAAACTAAAATTATTAAGAACAGTATACAACAAAAGTATTGCGGTATGTGGGGGACGGGCGTTGTAAGCATCACCATTATTTTTATATGTGGCGATCAGCATCTAAAGGATAAGTAATGATTTTAAGTGCAATTTAAAAGGAACAATGAGTTGATCATTGTTCCTTTTAACGTTTAAATTATCTGCCTTGGCTAATAATCCTCTATAAGAATGGATAAGCCTGTGAGAAGTAAGAGCTTAAGGTAAATGAGGTAGCAGATGGATTATCGCTCCAAGCCGGCGATACCAGGTTCATACCGGTTCCATCGCCGTTCCATGACCAGGCAAGAACCGCCCATCCTTTATTTTTAGCGTATTGAACCATTTGCTGCCAATTGCAGCTGCCGGAAGGTGCATAACCAAATTCGCCGATTATACAAGGTTTGCCTGTGGCCGACATATAATCAAGATCAGACTCTTGTGCGGTACGGTTCAGGCTGTTAACATAGCCATTAGGATAAATGTGGTTTGACAGCACTATGTTGCCATCATTTATTTTAGTTCCATTGGTGCCCAGTACCGCGTCTTTAGTAATTACTACATCGTGCCCATATCCCGCGCAGTCGATTATAATAGGACCGCTATAAACTTGTCGCACAATAGGGATAGCCTGATTATAGGCGGCGGCAAACGCATTGGAGGTCATGGTTCCCGATCCCCACTCATTACAAAGGTTAATGGTGAAATTTCCGCCTAATGCTTTATAATTGTTTTTCCACCACGTTGCGGCCGTTACCAGGTCGCTCGCGTTGCTCGAGCCGCCATATTCATGAAAGGTGCATATCAGGCTGGTATAGCCGTTTGACCGGGCCTGGCTTATCCAGCCGGCAGCCTGTGATGTGCTTACACGGCTGGGATCTATTTCTATACGCAAGGTTTTGATATTACCTTGTTGTTTCATTAACGACCACCCGAAGTTTGGGTTTCCTCCGTTATAGTAGGATGGCTGCAAATCAACTCCGTCACTGAAACCTCCCGACAGGCTCGCCAAAGTTGAGCCCTTTGGTTTTGAGGACGATATAGTAGCGTTTTGCGGGGTGGTTTCTGAAGTCTTCGCTGAAGAATCCTTCTGACAGGAATCAAAAAAGAACGCTAATGATAAAGCGATAAAAAACAGCTTTGAAAATTTATTATTTATAGTTTGTTTCATTTTTTTAGAATTTATAATTTAAAAAATATTTGTTTAACTACGTTGCCGATGCATTGCCAGGCATTATATTAAAAATCGTTAAAGAGGCATTACGTTAGTGCTTCCCGGCTGAAAATGATGGTTAATTTACGGTTGCAGAATAGCTGTTAGCCTGGAAATTTAACCCGCCGCTTGATGAAGTGATCTCGAAGCCGAACTGTACCTTGTCCAGCGTGCTAAAGCTAGCTCCCCAGCCATTAGTGTTCTTTTTCCCTTGTATGTAATTCAGTATATCCTTTATATTAACGGTACCCGATGTTGTTTGGCTGTTGTTCAAAAAGGAATAAACTACATTTGAACCGTTTGAACCTTTATAAACGGTATAGATAGGCCCTCCGGAAGTTGGTTGTACGTTGGTGTAGCTTGCAACCGCGTTACCATTCGCATCGTAACTGGCAGCTATCGGCTTCGCACCGCCGCGCCAGTTTTCCCAAATCATAATTTCATAGGCATAATTACTGCACCAAATGTCATAGGTGCTTTCAAACGTGCCGCTGCCGGGCACAGTAACATTAAAGCTGCTGCTGACGGTGCTTAGCGAGCTAAATGTTTTATTAACACCATAGTCATCGTTTGGATATGATTTAACGCCATTCGTATTCGGCTGGTTAGACCATACGCCCCAGTTGCTGTAGGTGTTTGCCCAAACAGTTTGAGGGCCCGCGCCGCTTCCCCAAATGTCGTTTTCGATAGTGTAACCGTTTCCGGCATTCCAGGTGGCGTATTGTGCAGTTGATGACCAGTTTGCTTCTACCTTAGCATCGGTTAAAGCGGGTGTGGGTGGTTGAGCGGCCTTCTGGCACGACGCCATAGCTAACGCTACAATTGATAATAAAAATACTTTCCTCATAATTTTTTAGGGTTGTTATTGGTTGCCCAAATCTAAACCTATAATTATTCAGAAGTTTTCACAGGTTGCTCAAAAGTTTGCGCTAATTTCTCATTCGGTTAATAAATATAACTTGTACTCAACTTTAGAAGGTGGATTTACAGGGCTATCTGCCAAATTCCTGTACCCAAATGCTGTTATATCTTGCAGCGCCAAAATCAACGTAAGTGCTGTCCATCATTGCCTTACAATGGTCCTCGCTTTTTTCCCAGGCATCCATTACCTGTACAACACTATTATAGCCTGTGGCGATGTTCTCGCCCATATACATACCGGTATACCCATCGGCTTGTGCTCTTTGTATGGGTGATGAACCGTTGGGCGCTATATGACTGAAATAATTATTAACGTACATGTCTTTTGCATGTTCGGCGGCGGCGGTTTCAAGTATATTGTTCCACTTAACCGGGGGTACAGGTGGCATATAGGTTGTGCCGCAGGTGCAACCGGTGCTTCTTAATGCGTTAACATCTGCAAGCATTGCTGCATGAATGTCCTCGGCCGAAGTGTTATTCTCTTTTTTACAACCGTAAATACTAAGGCATATAAGTATGCCAACCCCTATAATTATTTTCAATGGCGTTAATTGGTTGCTCAAGTTTAACTATTAGGTTGCAATTGGTGAAATTTTATAACGTAATATTTGCTTAAAGAAAAATAAATTTCACGCGACTAGTCCTTGTTGTATCTGGTTGTGTTCTATATATAACCAAACCTGTACCGTACCAATTATATAACCATTACCTGTAATAAGGAATATCTCCTGCAATTGAATGTTGTTTCAGCATTTATAGAAACTGCAGGATTATACGTGCTTAAATAAATGCAAAAATTATAATGGATAGTTTTTCCCCTGAAATGTCTTTTAGCAATGCTAAGCGTTTAGTGCATATTATTGATGATGACGATGATATGCGAATGATGATAAAATATGAGTTAAAAGATGATTACAGTATCATCGATTCAGCAAATGGCATCATAGGCTTTAATAAAACGATGGATATTTTACCTGATTTGGTTATTAGCGATATACAAATGCCCGGCATTAACGGCTTAAAATTATGCAAACTATTAAAGGAAAATTTACGCACAAGGCATATCCCTATAATTTTGATAACCGGTAATGTTGAAGAGGGGGGATTGCTTAACGGACTGGAACATGGGGCTGATGACTATGTAATAAAGCCCTTTAATTTTGATATTTTGAGAGCGCGGGTAGGGAACCTGATAAAAATAAGGCATCAGTTACTAAATATATCTTCAAACAGGTATTACCAGTCGCCCGATAATCGCGGGGGAACTAATAATAACGAACTGTTTTTAAGAAAGGCCTATGGGGTAGTTGAGCAGAATATTGATAATCCAGCCTTCGAGGCTAATGATTTTGCCAGGGCCATAGGTATGAGCCGTGCTCAAATTTATCGTAAAATAAAAATTGCTACCGGCCTTTCGGTCAAGGATTTTGTTCGTGTAACGCGCCTTAAAAAGGCGGAAGAATTGTTAACCAATACGGATAGCAATATTTCGGAAATTGCTTACCAGGTGGGCTTTAGTTCCATCGCCTATTTTTCCACTTCTTTTAGCCGCTACTTTAAGATTTCACCAACGAAATATATCTTGTTAAATAGAAAAATCAACAGATAAACTATTCCCCTGTTAGTTTTATGAGCGCCTAATTCTCGAGGGTAGGTAAGTTGTCAGAGCGTTTTCGCAGATCTTAATAAGTGCCAGCCCTTTGCTGAAGCAAAAGACTGGCAATATCGATTCAATTTTTGATATGCTAAGTATGACTATCTCGGATATGGTTATTTAATCTTTTCAAACCTTGCAGCCCAGCCGCCGCCCGATGCCAGGCTTATACTTAATTTATCGTTCGCGGTTACAGTTGTTACCGTTTTTTTATAATCGGTGGCATCCTTATTGGCATTTATTCCATCTTCAAAAAATATAGCGCGATAGCTGCCATTTCCTAGAAAAGATAGGTCAATAGTTAAATTTCTTTGGTCCCAATTGGTCATGGCGCCCGCATACCAGGTTGTGCCTTTACGGCGCGCTATACATACATATTCACCCACTTTTCCGTCTAAGGCCTTAGTTTCATCAAAAGTTGTAGGCACGGCAGCTATATAATCCGTGCATTCCTGTTCACGTTGGTATATAGTGGGGTTATCAGCAAGCATTTGTAGCGGTGCCTCAAATATAGTGTACATAGCCAACTGGTGGCACCGCGTTCCCTGTGTCATAGGGTTGGAGTTCACCGGGCGATAGCTATCTTTAGTTGCATTACGCATGCCTCCCGGCGTATAATCCATAGGCCCGGAAACCATGCGTATAAAAGGGATGGTTACATCATAAATTGGCTGATCCGTAGTTCCCCATTTCATGTTTTCCAGCCCTTTAACGCCTTCAAAGTTAATAACGTTAGGATAAGTGCGTTGCAAGCCGCTGGGTTTATACATGCCATGAAAGTCGACAATTAAATGATTGTCGGCAGCTTTTTGAGCTATTTGGTACAAAGAGTTTACCATTTTTTGGTCATCGCGGTCAATAAAATCAATTTTAAAACCTTTTACGCCCATTTTTGAGAACTTGCCGAATATGCTATCAATATTATTATGTAAAGCATACCAGCTCGACCACAAGATAATTCCTACATTTTTTTGCCTGGCGTAATCAACAATTTGTTGCACATCAATTTTAAAATCACTCAGGTCGTTATCTGCCGACCACCCTTCATCCAAAATTACATACTCAAGTTTGTTTGCCGCGGCGAAATCAATATAGTATTTGTAAGTAGGTATATTAACCCCGGCTTTAAAGTCAACGTGTGACAGGTTCCAGTCGTTCCACCAGTCCCAGGCCACTTTGCCGGGTTTGATCCATGAATCATCTTTTAACCTCGATGGTTCTGCCAGCCTTTGCATCATATCATTATCAGCCAATTGTTTATCATCATTACTAATAACAACCACGCGCCATGGAAAGCTGCGCGTGCCAGCTGTTTTTGCTATGTAGTTTGCACGGTTGTTTACTACATAATTAATATTGTGATAGCCACCGGTTGTTTCTTCAGTTGGGTATTTTGCAAATGTACCCTGGAGTCCTTGCCGCCCGCCCGATGTTAAATACATTCCTGGATAATCCTGTAGATCGGCCTCCAGTATTACTGCCTTTTTCTGCTCGCCTACATCTACCAAAACAGGTAAAAATGCTAATGAATCCGGTGTTAATTCAGACAGGTTCATATGGCCGTAATGTGCCTCAAATGAGGTGGTGAACTTGTCGTGATTACGGTAGTCGTTTACGAATGGGAGGAATGCCTTGTCATCCCGCTTAAAATTAAAGTTGGCTTCTTCATTAACAATCGTCATACTATCCTTTCGCATAGTGAAAAAACGATAAGCCACACCATCGTTATAGGCCCTGAAAATTACACCGTAATTTCCCTTAAAATTGAGGGTAAGCTGGTTGTAATTATCCTCCACCTGGTTCTTTTTATAAATAGGGGTATTAATAATCTTGTTTACAGTAAGTGTTTTAGCACTTACATTTTTTGGGTCTTTACCCAGTACCGTTCCGTCTGATAAAGTAATAGAAATTTCGGAAGGGGTAATAATTTCGGTTGATTGGTGATTAACTGACCAGCTTATACCTTTTTCGCTTGTTACGGTTAAACTGATCGCCCCGTCGGGAGATTTTAGTTGATTTTTTTTAGGGGATTGGGCGAAAGATGTAAATACAGTAAATGTCAGACATAAGAACGTCAGGTTTTTTTTGTTCATCAGGTTTATCTATTAACTATGGATTGATATATTAAGATATCAGGTTTAATAATTATGGAAAGTTAAAGCAACTATATTACTTCTGTTAACAGGTTTGATAACTTTTATAGCACTAATGTTAATGGCGATGGCTATTTCGCCTTAGGCAATAAGTCAAATTTTCTCGGCTACTTATATCATTATTAACATTTATTATACAAAAAGTAACTTTTATGGCATTTTTAAAAACTAGTTAGCCATAAGTTTACAGCCTAAATCAATTGTGCCAATTCATACTAAATTTCACGTGCGTATTTTATTTTTTGTATAGCCTGCTCTAACCTCGATTATAAATGGCAATACAAAATTGAAGATGACACAGATCAAAATATTCACTCTTTTAAACATGATCTTCAGATTTAAAAAATTACTTTTTTTGACGCTTTTAGCGTTATGCCTGTATAATGTTGTTCAGGCGCAGCAGGTTTTAAAATTGACCAGTGATTGGCAATTCCGTAAAGTTGGGGACAGTACATGGAGCAATGCCATTATTCCCGGTACCGTACATACTGATCTGCTGAATAACAAGCAGATCGCCGACCCTTATTATCGTACAAATGAAAAGGATCTGCAATGGATAGGCCGTGAAGACTGGCAATACAAAACCACGTTTAAAGTTGACGAGGCGCTGCTGAAAAGTGATAGGCTATACCTTGTTTTTGAAGGGTTGGATACTTACGCCGATGTATATGTGAACGGCACAAAGGTATTAGTGGCCGATAATATGTTCAGAACATGGAAAACCGATGTAAAGCCACAGCTTAAAAACGGTAATAACACATTGATGGTGTATTTTCATTCGCCTATTAAAACAGGTGAGGCCTTGTATAATAGCTTACCCTTCAGGGTGCCGGCCAGTGATAATGACCAGGTTTCGCCCAAGGTAAGCGTTTTTACACGTAAGGCTGGCTATCATTACGGATGGGATTGGGGCCCACGATTTGTTACCTCGGGCATATGGCGCCCTGTTTACCTGCAAGCCATGAATGGTGTTGCCATTAACGATCTTTTCATCAAACAAAAGCAGTTAACAGTAGAACAAGCATCACTGCAAGCCATATTAGAAGTTGAGAGCCTTACAGCAGGCGTGAAGCATCTGGAAGTTTTTGCAGATGGCAGCCCAGTGCCATTATATTCAAAAAACGTACATCTGGATACAGGTAAAACCAATTTGGTTTGCAGCTTTAATTTAGCGCACCCGCAATTGTGGTGGCCCAATGGTTATGGTACGCACAAATTGTACAATTTTAAGGTTGTTTTAAAGGAAGGCCAAAAGGTAATAGCCGAAAAACAAGTGAAACACGGCATGCGTACTGTTGAATTGGTTCAGGAATCAGGCGAAAAAGGTAATGGTTTTTATTTTTTGGTGAACGGGGTGAATATATTTATGAAGGGTGCCAACTACATTCCCCAGGATAATTTTTTGCCGCGTGTTACCAAAGATCGTTATGAGCATGTAATTAATACCGCTGTACTCAGCAACATGAATATGCTGCGCGTTTGGGGCGGGGGTATTTATGAAAATGATTTGTTTTATGATCTGTGCGATGAAAACGGCATACTCATATACCAGGATTTTATGTTTGCCTGCGCCATGGTGCCGCCTATGGAGGACTTTAAGCAAAATATTTATGAGGAGGCTGTACAAAACGTAAAGCGCCTGCGCAACCATCCGTCAATAGCGTTGTATTGTGGTAACAATGAGGTAGCTGCTTATATGGGATCAAACTTTTGGGGAACTGCCAAGGGTGCGTTTAGGAATAGTCAGGATTCCATCACTATTATCAATGCGTATAAGGATGTATTTCACCAATTGTTACCGGCTGTAGTAAAAGCTTATGATGATGACAGGTTTTATTGGTCCACATCGCCGCAGGCCAATAATTATTCACTGTATAACCATGATAGCCGTACAACAGGTGATGTGCATTATTACTGGAATGTGGCAGCAGGGGATAAGCCCATGGAGGTTTACTTAGATAATGTAGGCCCGTTTATGACGGAATATGGTTTTCAATCATTCCCCAATATAGAAACGGTAAAAACGTTTGCCCTGCCGGCTGATTATGATATATATTCGGATGTAATGAAGTCGCACCAAAAATCATACACAGGCAATGGCGCTATTCTTACTTACATGAAAAAATGGTATAAAGTGCCCGCTGCCTTTCCTGATTTTTTATACACGGGCCAGGTTTTGCAGGCTGAAGGCATAAAATTAGCCATTGAAGCACACAGGAGAGCCAAGCCTTTCTGCATGGGTTCATTATATTGGCAGTTAGATGATTGCTGGCCGGTAGCCTCATGGGCAAGCATGGATTATTACGGGCATTGGAAGGCCCTGCAATACGAAGCCAAACGAGGCTTTGCAAAAGTGCTGGTTTCTCCGGAAGTAAAGAACGATACATTAAATGTGTATGTAGTATCTGATAGCTTAAAGGCTATTAATGGCCAGCTACAGGTACGGTTAATGGATCTTAACGGGAAGGTTTTAAGTCAGAAGAATATACTATCTCTAATACCTGCCAATAGCAGTGGTAACTTTTACAGCGTAGCGGTAAGCGATCTGTTAAAGGGAGCAGACCATAAAAATATAGTATTTAATGTTCGCTTGTTACAACAGGGTAGGGAGCTATCACAAAACAATTTTTACTTTGAGCACCCTAAAGATCTTGCCTTAACCAAGCCCAATATTAAATATACGCTAACAAAAACAGGAGATACCTATGCACTCAAACTGAGTGCCTCAAATCTGCTAAAAGATCTGCGTGTTTCGGTTGATGATGATTCTATTATTTTTTCTGATAATTATTTTGACTTAGTTCCGGGTGAAGAGAAAACGGTAACCTTTAAATCAAACAAAATACTTACAAAAAGTAATGTTAACTTTTTGAGTATAAATGATTTGAATTAGCGGGCGTTTTAACCAATTAATATAGCTTATCAATACGTTAGCTTATTTATGCGATTGTCTGTAGCAGCGAGGTAACAATTAAACCAATTATAATAACCAAATGAACGTATTATGTACAATCAGAAAATACTTTTACTATCAATATTCACATTAATATTAAGCACGCAGTTTTGCGGCGCCCAGAACAACAACGGTATACCACAACTGGTAAAAACGGGAGGTGTTACCCAGTTATATGTGGATAAAAAGCCATTCCTGATACTTGGGGGCGAATTAAATAATTCAACATCATCAAGCATAGCTTATATGCAACCTATATGGAAGCAGGTAAAAGCTTTAAATTTTAATACGGTTCTTACCCCGCTATCATGGGATCTGATTGAACCAAAAGAGGGAGAGTTTGATTTTACACTAGTTGATAGCCTGATAATTAACGCGCGGCAAAATAACATGCACCTTGTTTTTCTATGGCTGGCCAGCTGGAAAAATGGCATGTCGAGCTATGCGCCATTATGGGTAAAGGAGAACTACAAAAAGTATTTGCGAGTAAAAATACAAAACGGGCAAACTCAGGAAGTTTTATCTACACTGGCCGATGCCAACTGGCAGGCTGATTCCAAAGCTTTTGCGGCACTAATGAAGCACATCCGCGAATTTGACGGAACCATTCATACGGTACTGATGATGCAGGTAGAAAATGAAGTAGGCATCCTTGGCGATTCTCGCGATCGTTCAGATGCGGCGAATGCTGCATTTAATTCACCCATACCAAAAGAGTTGATCAATTACCTGGTAAAGAATAAAGATAACCTGGTGCCCGAAGTTAAAAAGCAATGGGAGCAAAGCGGGTTTAAAACATCAGGTAACTGGGAAACGGTTTTTGGCAAAGGTGTAAATTGCGATGAATTATTTATGGCCTGGAACTACGCCGGTTACGTAAATAAAGTAACCAAAGCTGGTAAAAAGGAATACCCTATTCCCATGTATGCCAATGCCTGGCTCGATCAGGGGACTGATCCTAAACCCGGTGATTATCCGAGCGGTGGTCCGCTGGCACGTGTAATGGATATCTGGAAGGCTGGAACTACAGCCATAGATATTTTCGCTCCTGATCTGTATGTATCTGAATATGACGAGCGCTGTCAGAAATTCACACAACATAGCAATCCGCTATTTATCCCCGAAATGAACAGCAGTGATGATGGCGCGCGTAATATCTTTATTGCTGTTGGTAAATATAATGCCATTGGGGTTTCACCATTTGGGATAGATCATATTAAGGATGCTGAAAAATCAGGCTTTAGCAACAGCTATGCTATTTTAGAACAGTTGAGCCCGCTTATTTTAGATAAACAGCTTAAGCACGAAGTTACAGGCTTTGTAATTGATGAAAAAAATCCTGTTATTACCTGCCAAATGGGGGGCTATCAGCTGGAGATATCGCTGGATGAACTATTTGGTCATAAATCCAAATTAGGGTATGGGATAGTGATGACAGATGGCGATAATAAATTTATTGGCGCAGGCAGCGGGTTCAGAGTACAGTTTTATCCAATAGCAAAAAATAGTAAAACAATTATTGGCGTTTCAAATATAAACGAAGGCGTTTTTAAAGATGGTAATTGGATTGCTGGGCGCCGCTTAAATGGCGACGAGAACGACCAGGGCCGCGCGTGGCGATTTTCACCATGGCAGGCGGGTATTGAAAAATGTACGGTATATAAATACGAATAGATCAAGAGGAACCGATAACCAGTCTGTTCGCAGGAATCAGTAAGATTTTAATTAGGTAACATATTTTAAGATTAGTCCATTTTTTTCGAGACGTTTAATGTGGGTTTTCTGAGACTTGTATTACATATTTGATGTAGGACGCTTGATTTTTAAAACATTACTTAATTGCTCAATAGCTATTAAGTTCGATTTTCCACCGCGCGATTGACTACAATAGAACAAACAATTTGAACAGACTTTGGGTTATGATATCACTTTAACATGACCGGTTTGACAAAAAACACAACTTTTATTCCAAAACTTATCCTAATCATTGGATTAGCAATGCTGCTGTGCGTAGAGGGCTTTTTCGCATTAAGACTGTATACACTGTCCACCCAGCAAGAGCAGATCAAACAGGATTACACAGATATTAATAATATTACGCTCGGCCTGATGTCTGTCGATAACTGGAAAGATAAAGTCGCGGACATTGTTAGTCACCAGGTAAAACACTTTAAACTCACCCCGAAACAGAAAGAAGAACTACAGGTAGAAGTTGAGCAGGTAATCAACGCGCTAATTAATAAAGCGGAAGCATTAGTCAACAAACCGCAAAAGTCGCTTGGTGGCAAAATTAAACAGTTGGCAATCAAAACCTTTGTCAATACGGATAAGATCAGGGCTCAGGTACCTGAATTTGCGCGGTCGATAATTGCCAAAGTGGATAATCCAAAACAAAAAGCGCAGCTAAGCACGTTGGCGATGACTAAATTTAATGAGGCGCAGCATACCGGAAGCCTGGACAGCACTCATAAAGCCAATCAGTCGCTTACTGACAAAATGTACCGGAGATACCATGTTTCGTCATCCGATGAACTGGATCATAAACTGAGTACATCACTGGAAAACATCCGGACAGAAACTTACGATTATTGTTTTGGCATGCTGGGCTGTATCCTGGCCGTATTGGCCTGCTGGTGGTTCTTGCGGAAACGGGTGGAACTGCACGCTGTACTGTTTATCATGTCGCTATCATTCGCATTTATTTTACTGGCTGTCGGGCTTACCGCATCCATGATAGAGGTAGACGCGCGTATTAAATCGCTCGATTTCGTTTTACTGGGCGAGCATATCCATTTTCAAAACCAGGTGTTATTTTATGAAAGCAAAAGTATTTTAGGCGTAGTAGAAGTACTGTTTAAACAACCTGCCGCAGACTCCTTAGCTGTGGGATTTCTGATCTTGTGTTTTAGCATTCTATTTCCGGTTACCAAACTTATCTCTACCGGCATTCACTTGCTCAGCAAACGAAAACTGGCCGAAAACCGGATCATCAAATTTTTCGCATTTCAATCGGGTAAATGGAGCATGGCAGATGTGATAGTGATCGCTATATTAATGACCTATATTGGGCTAAACGGCTTGCTGGACTACCAGCTGGCCAGTCTAAATATCAAAAGCGATGAGCTGACTGTACTTACTACCAACAATACGGCACTGCAGCCGGGTTATATCATTTTTATCAGTTTCGTATTGTATGGACTGATCCTGTCAACAATTTTAAAAGCTATTACCCCCTATGATGCGCACTAAATTACCCAACATATTGCTGATTACGGGACTGGGCATTTTACTGGCAGGTGCGGTTTGGTTTGGTTACCAGGTGCATATATCAGCCAAAGCACAGCAGGAAATTAAACAGGATTACAGCTTATCAAACAGCGTAACCTTCGGGCTTTTCTCTGTCGATCAATGGCGAGATCGGCTATCAGAGGTAATTGACCACCAAATTAACGGTTATAGTATAACGCCGGAACAGAAAAAAGACATGCAGGCTGCGGTTGAAAAGGAACTCCGCACACTGGTTGCTAAAACCGTAGCAGAGATTGATAAGCCACAAAAAACCCTCGGCGGTAAACTTAAGAAAATGGCCTTTCATACGCTGGTGGATTCTAATGCCTTACAAGCACAAGTAAAACCCTTTGCCGAAACCATTATTCAAAAGGTAAGCAGCCCAGCTAGCCAGGCACGGTTAAAAGATATTGCAGCCAGTAAGATTGGTCAGTTGGAAAACCAAACCTACGACCATACCAGTGAGGCCAATGCAAAGGTGACGAACTATATATACCAAAAATACCATGTATCGGACCCGATCGCATTTAATAAAACCGTTCACACCCGGCTTGGAGTAATATGGCGTAATACTATCAAGAACGCTTGTTCAATGCTAGGATGCGTACTTTTAGCATTAGCGTTCTGGTGGTTGATGCGTAAAACGGTACAATTGCAAACCACGCTGTTCGTTATAGCGCTGCTGTTTGCCGGGGTATTACTGGTAGTTGGCCTAACCTCACCCGTTATTGAAGTTGATGCGCGTATCCAATCGCTAAAATTTATGCTGTTAGGGGAGCAGGTGATCTTTCAGAACCAGGTGTTATTTTTTCAAAGTAAAAGTATTTGGGATATTATCACCACGTTGCTCAGTCAGCAAAAACCAGATGCGATAACTGTAGGTATTCTGATCCTGTTGTTTATCGTTGTTTTGCCCCTGCTTAGATTATTGGCGAAGGGAATACAACTTTTTGTAAGCAACAATAAAGTAGTAGATTACCTTGCATTTGAAGCCAGTAAATGGGACATGGCCGATGTTATGATCGTTGGCATGCTAATGACCTATATCGGTTTAAATGGTATTCTCAAAAGCCAGTTGGCTAATCTTAATATTCATAATGATACCTTAACAACTAACACTGTTAATTATACTTCGCTACAGCCCGGCTATTTTATTTTCGTGGGCTATGTGTTTTTTGAGTTGGTGCTATCATATATTTTAAAACGCATAACCCCCGGGTATGTTAGTCGCCGTAAAAAGAAATAGCGGTAACCAGACCAGGAGCAATAATTTGCGGCCTACGTTAAATATCCGCAATAAATATTTCCAACAAATCAATCGCTCACGGATTGATTTATCGTATATGTAGGTATGAAAACAATCAACCTAAAAAAAAATTTCAGCGCTTTGGTATTTATGCTGGCACTTTTTTGCAGCTATTCGCATGCGCAAAGCAATAAGAAATTAGATGTGGGTGACCATGCGCCATTATTTACTCTGAACGATCAGGATGGAAAATCATTTGATGTGAATGATTACATTGGCAAAAAAGTATTGGTGATCTATTTCTATCCTAAGGATGAAAGCATGGTTTGTACTAAGGAAGCTTGCGCTTTCCGAGATAGATTTGATCAGTTCACCAAAGCCGGTGCATTAGTTATTGGCGTAAATGGGGGTACAATTGCCAGCCACAAGGAATTTCAGCAACACTATAAACTACCCTTTACTTTGTTAAGCGACCCTGATAACAAAGTGTACAATATGTTTGGTGTAAAAAATAAAATGTTTTTTAGTGGCCGCGAAACCTTTGTGATCGACCTGGCTGGCAAAATTGTTTACACTCATGAAGCTATGCTGGAAGGTAAAGAACATGCCGATGATGCCCTGCAATTTGTTAAAACAGCCAACGCCAAGCAGCAATGATCACTTTACTGAAAATACTTTTTAGCCTGCTGTTTGCCTGGATGTGTTATGTGGTGATCATAACCAGCATGGCCAGCAACCTGTTTAGTCAGTGGGATTTCCTTGGCGGCATACCCTGGATGCGGGCCACGTTGTGGGATTTCTACACCAATGTTTTGGTAATATTTGTTTGGCTTTGTTATAAGGAAAACAAATTGATGCTCAAGATCATTTGGTTAATATTACTGGTAACTTTAGGTAGTATTGCCAGTTGTGCCTATGTGCTCATCCAGCTTTTTAAATTAAAACCAGGCGAGGGAATAAAAGAATTATTCAGTAAGCAAAATGGATAACAGTTCCTTATTGATGTTGATCATTTACAGCACGGTAACGTGTTGCATTATCATGGCAGGGGTATGGCTATGGTCGTATAAAATAAAGAATGCCGGGGTGGTAGATATCTTTTGGTCGTATAACTTTCCGGTAATTGCTATTTTATTATTTCTGTTCGCTCCAGGATTGGAAACGCGAAAGATAATACTATGTAGTATGGTTGTATTGGCTGGCCTGCGTTTAGGCACACATTTGGCAATAAGGGTATTAAAGCATTTACACGATGAAGAACCCCGCTACAAACATCTCCGCCAGGAATGGGGCGCCAATGCTGAGGTAAAGATGTTCGGTTTTTTCCAGATGCAGGCTATATCCAATGTGTTGCTGGCCATCCCTTTTTTTATAAGTGCGATGAACACCAAATCTAATCTTTCGCCTTTGGAATATGCTGGGATAGTATTATGGTTCATCAGCGTAACGGGAGAAGCGACAGCGGATATGCAATTAGCGAATTTTAAAAAGGATGAAAGTAATAAAGGCAAGGTATGCGACACTGGCTTATGGCATTATTCGCGCCATCCCAATTATTTTTTTGAGTGGCTGATGTGGGTATCTTATTTCGTTTTCGCGCTGGCATCGCCTTATGGGTATCTGGCAATTATTAGTCCGGCTATAATATTGATCCTCTTACTAAAAGTAACTGGTATCCCAGCCACCGAGCAGCAATCGTTGCGCTCAAAAGGGGAGGCTTACAAGAAATACCAGAGCACTACGAGTGTGTTTGTGCCGTGGTTTAAAACTTCACCCAAACCGTTTCCAAAGGAGAGGGCTTAAAAAGAAGCGTGATCGAGGAGATTATCACAATATTTTCACAACCCAAATCCGATCATCCCTCCACAACGTATACCTCTAAAAACAAAATACAAAACTATTACCCCTTACAACCCATGTGGTACGACAAATTAGTAGAACAAGATAAAGTCCCTGATTTTTTATTGCGCAAGGGGATTCGCAATTTATTAGCGCAACGCTTAAAAGATGAAGATAAAGGAGGCGTAGAAGCACAGCAGGAACATCTGGCGCAAATCATAGCTATGCTTAAGGCATCATCAATAGCGGTAAATACCGCTGATGCCAACCAGCAGCATTATGAGGTACCAACCGAATTTTACCAGTACTGCCTCGGTAAACATCTCAAGTATTCAAGCGGGTATTGGAAACCCGGTGTCGCTGATATTGATACTTCTGAAAGGGACATGTTGCTGCTTACCTGCGAAAGGGCCGAACTAGCAAACGGGCAAAATGTACTGGAGCTGGGTTGTGGCTGGGGATCGTTGTCGCTGTTTATGTCGGCCAAGTACCCTAAGAGCACTTTTACAGTAGTATCGAATTCGCGCACGCAAAAAATTCATATCGATGAACAGGCCAGGGAGCGCGGTATTAAAAACTTAACGGTTGTTACTGCTGATATGAACACCTTCGCCATTGATGCAAAGTTTGATAGGGTGGTATCAGTGGAGATGTTTGAGCACATGCGTAATTACGAGTTGCTGATGAGAAAAGTAGCTTCGTTTTTAAAGCCGGACGGTAAGCTGTTCATTCATATTTTTACGCATAAGGAGTATGCCTATTTATTTGAAGTGAACGATGAAACCGACTGGATGAGCAAATACTTTTTCACCGGTGGTATTATGCCCAGCGACGACCTGATGTTTTATTTTAATGACGACCTGATCGTTGAAAAACACTGGCATGTAAGCGGTACGCACTATGCCAAAACATCTGAAGCATGGCTTAAAAATATGGATGCTCATAAAGTGCAAATTATGCCCTTATTTGAGCAGACTTATGGTAAAGACCAGGCGGTGAAATGGTGGGTGTACTGGCGCTTATTTTATTTGGCCTGCGCCGAACTGTGGAATTATAACCAAGGGAATGAATGGATGGTAAGTCATTATTTATTTCATAAAACACACGCATGATCCGCTTTTCTGCTGATTTCCTAACCATATATTCATGAGTAACAACGCTAACAATAATTTCCCCCTCACTGGATTAGGGGGGAGCACCGCTATCATAGGCACCGGCATTGCAGGGATGGGTTGCGGGCATTTTTTGCATAAAACATCCGACCTTACCTTTTACGAGCAGAACGATTATACCGGTGGGCACACCAATACGGTAACTGTTGATGAGGATGGAAAACCTATTTATATCGATACCGGTTTTATGGTATTTAACTACGAAACCTACCCCAATTTATGCCGCTTGTTTAACGAGCTGAAAGCTCCGGTTAAAAAAACGGAGATGTCGTTCAGTGTGCAGCATTTGCCAACTAAACTGGAATACAGCGGATCTAGCGTTAATCACCTTTTCGCGCAGCGCAAGAATATTTTTAACCTGCCATATCTTAAAATGCTGATGCAGATTGGGCGCTTTAATAAGGAGAGCGTTAAAATTGTTGATGACCCTAAATACGCCAATTACTCCATTGGCGAGTACATTAAGGAGTTTGGTTTTGGCGATGATATGCTGTGGAAATACCTGGTGCCCATGAGTTCGGCGGTATGGTCGACTCCAATGGAGCAGATGCTGGATTTTCCTATTGTAACCCTCATCCGTTTCTTTAAAAATCATGGGTTTTTAGGGCTGGATACAAAGCACCAGTGGTATACCCTGGATAAGGGCAGTCAATCCTATCGCGAAATATTAATTAAGCCATTTAAGGACCGGATCCATTTAAACCGGAAGGCGGTTAAGGTAACGCGCGAAGAAAACGGTAAAGTAACCGTCCATGCCTCGGATGGCACGCAGGAAACATTCGATAGGGTAATTATAGCCGCACATGGAGATGAGGCGTTGGCTTTGCTGGATGCGCCGACTAAAGATGAGCAACGGTTGCTATCCTCTTTTAAATATCAATATAATAAAGCGATGCTTCATACAGATGAAGGCATCATGCCGAAAACCAAACTGGCCTGGAGCAGCTGGAACTACAGCATTCAGGAGCAGAACGGCAAGCTGATACCAACCACCATTTACTGGATGAACAGGCTGCAGCAGGTATCGGATAAAAAGAACTATTTCGTATCCATTAATCCACATGATAATATCGACCCTGAAAAAATAATTAAGGAGATTGATTACCACCACCCACTGTTTGATGTGCCTGCCATAAATGCCCAAAAGGAATTACATACACTGAATGAAAGCGGCCCGGTATATTTTTGCGGCAGTTATTTTAACTACGGTTTTCACGAAGATGCATTTACCAGCGCGGTAAACTTATGTTCGCAATTGTTAGGTGAGCCGGTTTACGACAGGAATATTCTGATCCAGCCGCCACTTTAATCCGTATATTTAATTATGGCAAAGGCCGAATTCAATTCCTGTTTATATAAAGCAAAGGTAATGCACCACCGTTTGGCCCCAAAGGTACACCGGTTCCATTACGAGGTGTTTATGTTTTACCTCGATCTGGATGAGATAGACAAGATCGCCAAACGCATGAAATTCATGAGCCGAAACCGGTTCAATCTGTTTAATTTCCGGGATAAAGATCATCTGCAATTACCGAAAGAAAACCCGGATACCTCAAAAAATATCCGTCAGCATATTACAACCTACCTGCAAAGCAACGGCGTAAATATTGGCAACGGCCGTATTATGGTGCTTACCAATTTGTGCACCGCTGGCTACCAGTTTAACCCGGTGTCGTTTTATTTTTGTTATGATGAACAGGGGCAACCCACCTGCTCGGTTGTTGAGGTCTGCAATACCTACCTGGAAATGAAGCCTTATTTTTTAGGCGTTGATACCCGGCAGGGCGATGAGTTTAAGTACCATACGGCCAAGTATTTTTATGTGTCGCCATTTATGGACATGGATACCAGTTTCGATTTTGACCTGCATATCCCCGGAGAAAAATTACAGTTGAAGATTGACGATTATGATCAGGATGGCAAACGCTTTTTCATCAGTACATTAAGCGGTGTGCGTAAACCGTTAACCGACGCCAGCCTTTTGCTTTATTTCTTCAGCTTCCCGCTCATCACCCTAAAAATTATTGGCCTTATTCACTGGCAGGCTTTAAAGTTATGGTTGAAAAAGGTCCCTTATCATAAAAAAGAAGCAAACAAAGATCTTCAGCGTGAAGTATATAGGCCGTATTAGGCAAATTTCGTAGTTCCTGAAAAACCCGTATTGCTGTAATATCCGTATATGATTTAAAGATCACTTTATCACTTATAACCAGCCATGTCTGACACGCTTACACTCTTAAAAAAAACTAGTTTTTATCAGGATGTCGTTCTGAAACTACTGTCGAAAATGGATAAGGGCCACCTTTATTTGACCCTGGCCGATGGGCAGCAAATTACGATCGGCAGTGGCGAGGGGAGCATCAACGCGAACATCAGCATTATTGATAACGCTTTTTATAAACGCGTTATCCTGTTTGGCGATATTGGTTTTGGCGAGGCTTATGTAGATGGCTTGTGGGATACGGATAATATTACTAACGTGATCAAGTGGGTGCTATTGAATATTGAGAACGCCCCCGGCTTATCGGGCAGTAAAACACAAGCCGCGACGCTGAATCTCTTGAAGCTGTTTAATAAGATCGTTCATTTTAAAAGAGCGAACACGGTAGAAGGGTCACGTAAAAATATCTCGGAACATTACGACCTAAACAATGATTTCTTCGCCAGTTTCCTTGATCCGACCATGACCTACTCCAGCGCTTATTTTTATAAGGAAGGCTTGAGCCTGGAGGAAGCACAAATCGCAAAATACGACCGCCTTTGTAAACAATTACACTTAAAACCGACTGATCACGTATTGGAAATCGGCAGCGGATGGGGTGGCAATGCCATTTATATGGCAAAGACTTATGGCTGCCGGGTAACCTCTCTAACCATTAGTGAGGAACAGTACAAAATGGCTGTTGAACGCGTAGCAGCAGCGGGATTAAGTGACCGCGTTAGCATATTGATCAAGGATTACCGACAGATGGAGGGCAATTTTGATAAGATCGTATCGGTCGAGATGCTGGAAGCCGTGGGCCATAATTATATGAACGTTTACTTTCAGAAAGTCAATAGCCTCCTCAAAAAGAACGGTATTTTGGCCCTGCAGGTGATCACCTCGCCCGATTCACGCTACGAAAGTTTAAGAAAAGGCGTGGACTGGATCCAGAAACACATTTTCCCTGGGTCCTTATTACCGTCGGTAGGGGCCATTAACCATGCCATTAACTGCACGAGCGACCTGACGATGGTAGACCTGAAAGATATCGGCATGGACTATGCCGCCACCCTGAAACTTTGGTTTGAAGCTTTTAACGCTAACCTCCATCAAGTGAGGTTATTGGGGTTTGATGAGCGTTTCATCCGCAAATGGAATTATTACCTGTGCTATTGCGAAGCCGCGTTCGCTATGCGCAATATTAATACAATGCAACTGGTTTATACAAGGCCTAACAATGTTTTAAGGTAATTGGTGAGAATATTGGCATAGGATCTCAATTACACTGGGGGCATTGGTTCCGACCTATGCGCAGATAGGAAATACCGGATTGATCATCAGTTTCACTGACAGGTAGCTACTTCTTTTTTAAAAGTAACTGTTACTTTATCTACCAATTATTATTCGAAGAAACTTAACTTTTTTGATACATGTTAATTATTAACCCAATCATCCGGTATTATATTGGTTTTTAGCTTAAATTTACTTAACTAAGTATTTGCTATGATCAACATAACTGTCAACGGGCAAAATCATAATATTGATGCAGACCCAAATATGCCGCTTCTTTGGGCAATCCGCGATATTTTAGGCTTAACAGGTACCAAATTTGGTTGCGGTGCCGCGCAATGCGGGGCATGTACCGTGCATTTAAATGGAGAAGCGGTTCGTTCCTGCGTAACGAAAATAAACCGGGCAGCCGGGCAAAATATTGTGACTATTGAGGGGCTTTCCCCCAATAATAACCATCCCTTGCAACTGGCCTGGAATGAGTTAAACGTTCCACAATGCGGTTACTGTCAATCGGGACAATTAATGTCTGCGGCCGTTTTACTTCGCGAAAATCCTAACCCAACTGATCAGGATATTGATAATGCCATGTCAGGCAATATCTGTCGTTGTGGAACCTATCAGCGTATCAGGTCTGCTATTCATAAAGCTGCGGCTATGCAAACGGAGGGAGCCAAAATATGAAAAACCTGCTTTTCATATCTCTTATCGTATTAATGTTAGGTATGATAACACTTGCGTTAAAAACAGAGCCGACAAAAATAAATAGTTATAAAGCTTTACCTAAGGACAGTGTTGGTTCAGCTAAAGCATTCCTGAACGTCTACCGGGTACTGATGAGCGCGCGGTGTATGAATTGTCATCCGTCAGGTGATGCTCCTTTGCAAGGAGATGATCATCATATCCATACCATGAACGTTCAGCGTGGCATTGACGGAAAAGGGTTATACGCCGAACGTTGCAGCAACTGCCATCAGCCAGAAAATACTGCAGGCGTGCACATGCCACCCGGCAACCCCAAATGGGGGTTGCCACCAGCCAATATGCGCATGGTATTTCAGGGGCGCACGCCGCGCCAGTTGGCATTGCAACTACTTGACCCGAAACAAAATGGCGGACGAAACAAAGCACAACTGATCGACCACATGGCTAATGATGATCTGGTTGGTTGGGCATGGCATCCCGGTGATGGCCGTACTTTGCCGCCGATGAGCAGACAGGCTTTAGTTACACAGGTACGTTTATGGATAGCGAAAGGTGCTTATGCCCCTTCAGCCAAAGCAAAATAAAGGATTTAAACGATAGAGTAGCCATTATGGAAACTAACGCATTATCAAGAAGAAATTTTATAAGGACATCCAGCCTTGTTGGAACCGCACTTTGCTTAGGCTTTTATTTTCCGGCGAACGCAAAAAAGGAACAGTTAATATCAGCAACCGGTGCAGATCAAAATGGGTTCGACTTTAATGCATGGATTCGCATCGATACTAATGGCAAGGTTAGTTTAACTGATCACCGCGCCGAAATGGGTCAGGGTTCTTATCAATCTGTTCCGCAGATCATCGCTGAAGAATTGGAGGTAGACCTGAAAGATATTAATGTAATATTTGCACAAGGTAATCCTGATAAGTTTGGAAGCCAGATCACCGGAGGAAGTTCTACCATCAGAGGATCCTACAAAAAGCTATTGAAATTAAGTGCAACCGCACGTGAAATGCTCATCACCGCTGCGGCAAATCAATGGAATGTGCCAGCCGGAGATTGTTATGCGGAATCGGGCCACGTCATCCACAAACCGACCGGAAAAAAGCTGAATTATGGAGATTTGGTCAAAGCCGCTTCTAAATTAACGCCGCCTACCGAGGTTAAACTAAAACAAATTTCTGAATATAAGCTGATCCGCAAGCCATTGCAAAGAATGGATACTCCTATGAAAACGAATGGGGAGGCCATTTTTGGTTTAGATAAGAAGCTCCCGGGCATGCTTTATGCGGTTGTAGAAAGAAATCCAAGATTACGCGGTAAACTTAAAAGTTTTGATGATTCGGCTACGCTAAAGGTTCCTGGTGTTAAACAAGTATTCAAGGTACAAATGATGGTGGTAGGAACCACCAGGGATGGGGTAGTTGTTATTGCGGATTCTACATGGGCAGCTATGCAGGGAAGAAAGGCTTTACGTGTGGAATGGGACGACACAGGGTTTGATCACGTGAATACTGCTGACATTTATAGGGCACATGAGCAATTACTTAAAACCGAAGAAGGGCTTTCTTTTAAAAAACAAGGTGATCCGGATCAGATCATATCAAAAGCCGATAAAAAAATAGATGTCATCTATCAAACGCCTTACCAATCGCATGGCGCAATGGAACCACTGAATTGTGTTGCCCATTACCAAAACGATAAAATTGAAATATGGGGCCCGATACAGGCACCCGACTGGGTGCAGGGTGATATCAGCGATAAATTCAAGATTCCAAAGGAAAAAGTGATTGTAAACATGACTTTTTTAGGCGGTGGCTTCGGACGAAAAGCTTATTTGGATTATACGCAGGAAGCGGTAGCTATTTCCAAACAAATCGGCGGGCCTGTACAAGTGGTATGGACAAGAGAAGATGATCTGACCCAAGGCCCTTACCGCGCCGGAATTTCTTACCGTGGTGAAGGGTCTATTGAAAACGGAGAAATTAGTGCTTTAAAATTCAGAATGGCGGGGCAGAATATCGGTCATTGGGGTAACCCAGAACGGGGTAAAGCGAATGACAGCACCGCCGAAGGATTTTTAAAGCCTTATTACGGTAGTATCAAAAACCTAAGTTTTGCGGATGTGCCTTATGAAATGCCCTTGCCAAATATGTGGTGGCGTTCCGTTTACGCCTCCACCAATGGATTTGCTTACGAAAGCTTTATCAACGAAATGGCTGTTTTGGCCGGGCAAGATCAACTTGATTTCCGCAGAAAATATTTAAAGGACGAGCGATGCCATGCTTTGATCGACAGAATGGAGGAACTATCAGGCTGGAAAACCAGAAAGAAAAATGAAGGCTTTGGCGTAGCTATTACAGAGTGTTTTGAAACCACAGTTGGACAGGTAGTGAAAGTTTCAAGAAATGTTGATGGTAAAATAAAGATTGACCAGGTTTGGGCAGTGATGGATTGCGGTTGGTATGTTAACCCGGATATCATAAGGGCACAAGTTGAAGGGTCAATTGTTATGGCTTTGGGAGCAGCCACTATTCACCAGATCACCTTCAAAGATGGATTAGTAGAACAGCATAATTTTTATGATTACCTCATGCCGCGAATAACTGATATGCCGCCCGTTGAAGTGCATATTATGGAAAATACTGCTGACGCAGGAGGTGTGGGTGAGCCGGGACTTCCACCATTTGCACCTGCACTAACCGATGCTATATTTGATTTGACAGGAAAACGTATCAGGAAACTGCCTTTTAGTATGAATGCCATTTAATAAAATCAAATCAGACTATTGGCGGTTTATTAGGTAGGGATGAAAGAAATTATTGACATCGTAACGGCTTATGAAAGGGCTTTAAGAGCGCAAAAGAAGACCGCGTTAGCCACTGTAGTTTTGGTAGAGGGTTCTGCCTACCGGAGGGCCGGCGCCAGGATGCTCATAACTGAGGATGGGCAACTCACTGGAGCGATCAGCGGCGGCTGTTTGGAAGGTGATGCTCTACGTAAAGCAAGGATGGTTATCCTGCAGCAGGAACCTTTATTGGTTACTTATGATACAATGGATGATGATGATGCGAAACTCGGTGTTGGCCTCGGCTGTAATGGCGTAATACATATTTTAATTGAGCCGATCAATGACGGCAATATCAATCCGATTATGTTATTGAAAGCTGTGATTTCATCACGCGGCTATTCGGTTTTGGTAACAATGTTTAACATTGAAGATCGTAAAGCACCACAGCCGGGATCATGTTTATGCCTAACCGATGGCCAAACAATTCAGCATTTAAATGATTTCTCTTATGAAAATGAACTACTGGAAGATGCGCAAAATGCGATGGATACACAGCATTCAGCTATTACGTCTTATCAAGGCTATACCGCATTTGTAGAATGCGTAAAACCTTTAATTTCATTAGTCATTCTTGGTGCCGGAAATGATACAATTCCCTTAACAAAAATCACTGCCATTTTAGGATGGCATATCACAGTTATTGACGGGCGGCCAAATTATGTTACCTCAGCGCGTTTTCCTTCAGCTAATAAATTAGTGGTTGCCAAACCGGAAACAGCTTTAGATAATGTTGAACTTACCGAATGGACTGCTTTTGTGCTAATGACGCATAACTACAATTATGAGTTTGCTTTTCTGAAAAAACTATTACCGTTACATCCATCGTACATAGGAATTTTAGGGCCAAAGAAAAAACTGGAACGCATGCTTGGCGAATTGGAAGAGGATGGTACTACAATCACTGAAAGAAACCTGGAAACGATCCACGGCCCTGTTGGATTAGATATTGGATCGGAAACCTCTGAAGAGATCGCGTTGTCAATTGTTGCCGAAATCAAAGCGGTATTCTCTCACAGAAACGGGCATCCATTAAAATATAAAAAGACCGTTATTCATAGCGCTTAAATGACCGGACTCATCATACTTGCCGCAGGTGGATCAAGCCGTTTAGGGTTTCCCAAGCAAACACTTCTGTACAAGGGCAAAATGTTGCTCGAATTAGCTATTGAAGCTGGTATTAAATCAAAATGCCACCCAATAAATATTGTATTAGGCGCAAATGGTAATGCTATTGAAGATAGTATCAGCCAGTACAATGTTCATATTATTTATAACTCCAATTGGGCTGAGGGGATGTCATCATCTATCAGGATAGCCATTGAAAACTTTCAGAAAATTGATGAAGTTGATAGTGTGATAATTATGCTTTGCGATCAGCCATTTGTAACCCGCTTTACAATTAACAGTTTAATATACAAGCAACAGGAAACCGGAAAGAAGATCGTTGCCTGTACTTATAATGACATAATTGGCGTACCGGCTTTGTTTAACCGGTCATTATTCAACGAACTACTTTTACTACAGGGCCAGGAAGGCGCAAAAAAAATCCTCAATAATCACCGTAATGACATCGCTACCATTCCCTTTGAAAAAGGTAGTATCGACATAGACACCGTTGCTGATTATGAGAACCTGATTAAAAGTACCTAAATCAGCTTATCTGGTGTGATCGGCAGGTCCCTTACTCTTTTACCTGTGGCATTATATATTGCATTGGCAATCGCAGCTGCCATTCCAGTTACGCCTATTTCCCCTATGCCCCTTGCACCAATAGGTGAAATATACGGGTCGGGTTTTTCAATAAACTGAACGTCAATTTCTGGGATATCCGCGTTTACTGGCACTAAATACTGGGCCATATCCCGCGTTACAATACGGCCGTTATTGGGATCGTACTGGGTTTCTTCCATTAGCGCCATGCCCATACCGAATATAATCCCACCCATTATCTGGTTGGTAGCAGTTTTTAAATTCATGACCGTACCTATATCCATCACACTGGAAATTTTTTCAACGCGAATAGTTCCCAGGTCCGGATCAACCAACACCTTGGCAAACTGCGCGCCGAATGAATGAAAAACATAAGCTGCCCGGTCTGTTTTTTCATCTGCCTGCACTGCTGCATTAGTTTTGCTTTCCTCTTCTATTTTTGCTTCCGGGCTACCATCCGGTGCCGGTGTGGTTGCTTGTGCGCGGGTTGAAACATTGGTTTTTGCCTGTGCTTCCACTTTATCGATGCCTTTACGGCGTAATACTTCTACTAAAGATTCTCCTGTGTTAACATTGTCCTTTAGCTGAATACGGCCATTGTTTGCAATAATGTCTTCTTCTTTTTTACCGTATAAAGGAGAGCTATCATCGGTAATGGCTATTTTAATCACTTTACTTACTGCGCCCAAAGCCGCGGCCCTTATAGGTGGCCCAACACTTGCCGATACCTGTGAACCGCCGGATTGTGCGCCTTTTGGGTAAGAACTATCTCCCAGCTTAACCTTTACCTGATCAACAGGTAAGCCAAATGCATCGGCAGCAACCTGCGTCATTACCGTATATGTGCCTGTCCCAATATCTTGTGTGCCGCATAATATTTCGGCATGGCCATCAGCAAACAAAGTAGCCTTTGCAGACGAAGCGCTGCGATTAGCAGGATAGGTAGCCGTCGCAACCCCATAACCGACCAATAAATTGCCTTGTTTGGTTGTACCGGGTTCGGCGCCGCGGTTGTTCCATCCGATAGCGTCAGCGCCACGCTGGTAACATTCTTTTAAATATTTGGATGAGAACTGCTTTTTCTTCTGTTCATCCATATCCGAATGATTTGCTATCCTGAATTGAACAGGGTCCATTTTTAATTTGTAAGCTAATTCATCCATAGCCACTTCAAGCGCATACATGCCAACCGATTCACCCGGTGCACGCATAGGGCATGGCGTACCACGGTTAAGCCGTACCAAACTATGTTTAACCTCTACATTCGGGCTGCTGTAGATCATACTGGTAGCAACGCCTGCGGTTTCAACAAATTCGTCAACAAAGGATGTTTCCGAAATAGTATCATGTTTAATTGATGTCAATTTTCCATCCACCCCCGCGCCTAAACCGATCTTTTGTTGGGTTTGTGAACGTCTTCCAGCTGCTGAAAATACTTGTTGTCTTTTTAACTCAATCTTAACCGGGCGGTTAAATTGTTTGGCAGCCATAGGTGCCAGTAAAGCATTGGCCCAGGTAAAGCCTTTTGACCCAAAACCACCGCCTATGTACAAGGCATATACTTGTGTATTTTCCTTTGGAACGCCCAATATGGTTGACAGTAAACCTTGCACACCCATAACAGATTGCGTAGCATCATAAACGGTCAATTTATCGCCGTCCCATACTGCAATGGTGGCGTGCGGTTCCATAGCATTGTGGCTATAAACGGGGGTTGTATAAGTTTCATCGATGGTAATAGCAGCTGATTTCATTGCTGCATCCGCGTCGCCTCTTTTTTCCTGCGTTTTAGCGCCACCCAAGCCCGAGCCTGGCTGGTAAGCCGTAGCAAAATTAGCCTTAAAGCCAACCGCAGGCTGTTGCTCGTCGTAGGTTACTTTTATGTTAGCTGCCGCATATTCTGCCTGTTCGGCTGTTTCTGCAATAACTACCGCGATATATTGGCCGCCATAAAGCACCCTGTCAGTTTGCAATGGTAGCAGATCCTTTTCAGCAAATTTTCCACTGCCGGGATCTGATCCGGATGGTGAATGCAACATCATACAGTTTTCACTGGTCATTACGCCTATTATGCCGGGCATTTTTTTTGCCTGTTCTATATCTATAAACTTAACCCGCCCTTTGGTTATGGTACTTAAAACAGGTGCACCATAAGCCATGTTTTTAATTTGATATTCTGCAGCATAAGTAGCGGTGCCGGTTACTTTTAACCGGCCATCTACGCGGTCTATTGGTTTTCCAAGTGATTCGTTCATGACATTCTTCCTACGATGGTTAAGGCGCGCACCAATGTGCGTTTGGCCAGCTCTACTTTAAATGCGTTGTCTTTATAGGGCTTTGCTCCGGCCATAGCTGCATCGGCAGCTGCCCGATAATTTTGCGCATTGGCCGGTGCGCCAATTAAAGCCTTTTCAGCTTCTAATGATCGCCAGGGCTTAGTTCCTACGCCGCCCAGCGCGATCCTTGCACCTTTGATGGTTCCGTTTTGTATATCCAACGCAACCGCGGCTGATGTGAGCGCAAATTCATAAGATGCCCTATCACGTACTTTTAAATAATGTGATTTGGCAGCAAATGGTAGAGCAGGGATATCCACATGGGTGATCAGTTCATCCTGTTTCAGATTATGCTCGATGTGCGGTGTTTCTCCCGGTAATAAGTGAAAATCGGCGAATGGTATCGTCCGTAACCCTTTTGGTCCTTGTACATGAATAATGGCTCCTAAAGCTGCCATTGCTACGCACATATCCGATGGGTGCGTGGCAATGCATTTCTCACTTGTGCCTAAAACTGCGTTCATCCGATTGTGTCCTGATATCGCAGCGCAGCCTGAACCCTGTACGCGTTTATTGCAGGCAAAATCAGTATTGTAAAAATATGGGCAGCGGGTGCGCTGCATTAAATTACCGCCGGTTGTGGCCATGTTGCGTAACTGCGGCGATGCACCCGACAATAAAGCCTCAGACAATACCGGGAAACTTTTAATGATGTAAGGATGATAGGATAGATCGCTATTTTTAACAAGCGCGCCTATGCGGATGCCGCCGTTTTGCAGTTCCTCAATTTTATATAATGATAGCTTGTTGATATCTACCACCTGTTTAGGCGTTTCGATATTCAGCTTCATCAGGTCGAGGATATTGGTGCCGCCTGCTATAAATTTAGCATGGTTAATACCGGCTGCGTGTATGGCGGTTAAGTTGTCCTGCGCTTTTACAAATCTGAATGGTTCCATAATGATAAGGGTTAAGCGTTTTGAACTTCTTTAATAGCAGCCACGATATTTTGATAAGCACCGCAGCGGCAAATGTTACCGCTCATCAGTTCTTTTATTTCAGCATCTGTTTTAGCATGTCCTTCTTTCACTAAACCAACAGCTGAGCAAATCTGCCCCGGTGTGCAATAGCCGCATTGAAAACCGTCATGTTTTAAAAATGCAGCCTGCATGGGGTGCAGTTCTTCGCCTTTTGCCAACCCCTCAATGGTGGTCACTTCCGAACCTTCACACATAACAGCTAAATGCAGGCAAGAGTTGATACGCCTACCATCTATCAAAACAGTACAAGCGCCACATTGTCCATGGTCACAGCCTTTTTTTGTGCCGGGCATCATCAGCTTTTCTCGTAAGGCGTCAAGCAGTGTTACCCGCGTATCAAGTGTTAAAGTTTTCTGAGTTCCGTTAACCATCATTGTGACGGTTATGGGTTCGGGTGACAGGGCTTCATTGTCCGGCAATATGCCTGCAGCCTTTGAAAGTAAAGGTGCAAGTTGCAAACCAGCCCCTACAAATCCAACCTGACCTAAAAACTGTCGCCGGGTTGTCCCACCTTTCAACTCTTCATTCCCTCCGTTTGAGTTGTCTTTATTATCCGCCATGACATTGATTTATAAGGAATAAACATTAATTTTTAGATAAATGTTTAAACAATAATGAAATATAATTTATAAGGCCAGGGTTAACAGATCCTCAATTTATTAGGCGATTTTACCATTCATAACTATATTTATAAAAACATAATTTATGGATGATAATAAACCTGTTCCCTCGCTTTACGAATGGGCGGGGAGAATGCCTGCATTTATAGAACTGTTCGATAAGTTTTATGATAAGGTATTAGCTGACGATATATTGGAGCCCGTGTTTAAGCATATGTCGCCTGAGCACAGATTGCACGTAGCACACTTTGTGGCCGAAGTACTGGGTGGACCGAAACTATATAGCGAAAGTGAAGGCAGCCATTTTGAAATGATACGGCATCACTTGTCGAAACACCTTACTCAACAACACCGCCAGCGCTGGATGGAACTGCTGCTGCAAACTGCTGATGAGTTAAAGCTGCCCGACGATCCCGAATTTCGATCGGCATTTTTGGCTTATCTGGAATGGGGTACGCGTATTGCCGTTATCAATTCCAATTTAGATAGCATTAATGAGCAACCAGATATTCCCATGCCTAAATGGGGATGGGGTGTGCCCGGTGGACCGTATCAAGGATAGTTCAGGATTTTGGGAAGACCGGGGTTATTCAAATACTGCCTATCTGTGGCGTAATGACCGATATATTGGGTGATCTCATTTTGGTTTACCAGTGCTTTTAAAGCCCAGTAAACCAAAAGTTGGTTTAAACAAATAAGCAGATCACCCTTTGTTTATTGCTGTCCAGGCCAAGTGCACTTCTCTCGTGTAATATTCCCGGGATGAATTAAAAATTACCTGTGGGGCCAATTCCTTTAATGAATAAAACTATTTGCCTTGAAAACACTTGTTATATAATATTGCCTGATTTTAGGTAATTTTAAGGCGCAATGAAAAACAAACGGATTATCAGCATATTGATTTTTACCTTGGCGGTAATTGCGGTATTGTTGCGCCCGTTCGTTTTTTATCATTTAACCGAAAAGCAAGATCTGGTTAAAGATCCTGTAGCCTTAAACAGCTTAATGCAAAAATTGGTCAAAAAGAAAGATGACCGCCATTTCCTTACCCCCGGCGAATTATCGGCTATCCAATGCAATGAAGAAAAAATACCACCTCCATTTTCTCCGGTCATTATAGAAAAAAAACGCTATCCATTTATTGATCGGGCTTTTGTTGTGTATAACATTAAGCAGCTAAATACCATATTTATGGTTTGTCCGCTGCCCAAATATTACTGCCTCTTATCCAAATTCCAGATTTAATAGTATCTGCCAGCTATCAATTTTTAATTAAAGCCTTCAGCATGCCATTGCATATTGCTGTCTTTCCCAAATGAAATTTTACTGAGTTATTCACTCCTATTCTAAATTATATGTTAAAGCAATTATCTGTAACGCTGTTTTCGGCGTTTCTATTGATCTCATTTTCGTGCCAGGCCGGGCCTGCTGATCCGGTTGTAAAAAATTCCAATTCACTTAAAAACGCGGCTGTTGGCGGCTCAACCTTAAATGCGGCAGCTATTATGGCCCGCAAACAGATTCCTGTCATTTGCTGGCACCAGATACGCGATTGGCGGCCTACTGATTCTAAAACATCACGAGATTATATCATGCCCATCGCCGCGTTTAAGATGCACATTAAAATGCTGGCTGATAGCGGCTATCATACAATTCTTCCCGATCAGCTTTATGATTACCTCACTAAAGGCACTAAACTGCCAAGTAAACCTATCCTGCTTACGTTTGACGACACCGACCTTGATCAATTTACCATTGCCCGGCCAGAGTTGAAAAAGTATGGCTTTAAAGGTTTATTTTTTGTGATGACAGTACCGTTAGGTAAACCTCACTACATGAGCAAAGAACAGGTTAAAATCCTATCAGATGAAGGCAATGTTATTGGCAGCCATACCTGGGATCACCACAATTTCAAAAAATACCAGGGAAAGGATTGGGAAATTCAGCTAGATAAACCCACCAAAACACTGGAAGAGATCACAGGCAAAACCATGACCTATTTTGCTTACCCCTATGGCTTATGGAATGCTGAAGGGTTGCCGCAACTCCACAAGCGTGGATTTAAAATGGCTTTTCAGTTAGCAGAAAAACGCGATCCTCAGGATCCCTTAATGACCGCAAGGCGAATTTTGGACAGCGGTTATTGGAGCGACAAAACTTTTAGTAACAGCATTAAGCACAGTTTTTAAAAAAATATCTCATGAAAATATCCTATTTAACACTCATTTGCGTAGCGGTAGTATTGCTCTCATCCTGTGAGAAAAAACTCCCCCGGCCCGATCATATCATCGTGGTTATAGAAGAAAACCATGGCTATGATGAAGTCATTAATTCGCCGAATGCCCCTTTCATCACGCAGTTATCCAAAGAAGGCGCACTGTTTACAGATGCGCATGGCGTTATCCACCCAAGCCAGCCTAATTACCTGGCTATTTACTCCGGCAGCACCCAGGGTATAACCGGCGATACATGCCTTAATGGTACCACTTTTACCACGCCAAACCTTGGTGCGTCGCTTATCAGTAAGGGATTTACTTTTAAGGGCTTTGCGCAAACCATGCCTTCAGCTGGTTTTTTGGAATGTGAATATTTAAAAAGCAGTTTAACAGGTGCCTCACTTTATGCCCGCAAACATTGCCCATGGGTAGATTGGCAGGGCGACCAGGAAAACAATATCGATTCCACGCTCAGCCAGCCAATGACTGCCTTCCCAAAGGATTTCAGCAAATTACCAACAGTAGCGTTTGTGATCCCCGATATGGATCATGACATGCACAACATCGGCGCACCGGGGGATGCCGCAGCTGTACAGCGGGGTGATCAATGGTTGAAGGAAAACCTTGCAGCATATGTAAGCTGGGCAAAAACACATAACAGCCTGCTTATTGTAACATTTGACGAGGATGACTTTAAATTGGTTAACCACATCCCAACAATAATTGCAGGCGCAATGGTAAAGCCAGGTAAATATGATCAACACATTAATCATTACACCGTGTTAAATACTATTCAAAGTATGTACGGTTTGCCTTTGTCGGATACCACTACTGCCGGAAAAATAAATGATATATGGCAGTAGATAATGATTTTTTGCACTATCCTGTCGGGCCTATTGCTTTAAAGATGGCAGTGTCTGTAGGCATAGGCATGCTGGTGGGTATGGAGCGGAAATGGTCGCATAAGGAAGCAGGCATCCGTACCTTTTCCATAGTTGCCCTTTTAGGCATGCTCGCCACAATAGCCGGGCAAGACTTCATTATCGCCGCTATGGTAGGCGTATTTCTACTGGTCATCGGCATTAATGCACGTAGCCTGATGGTGGATAAAGCGGTGGAGATCACCACCTCGGCGGCACTCATTGCCAATTACATGTTGGGTGTATTGGTTGGGCTTGGACATATTTTCACGCCCGTTGCCGGTGCAATTGTCATGACCATGTTGCTGGCCTGGAAAACCGAGTTGAATAAATTTGCCGGGGGGTTACTGCCTTCTGAGATCAGGAGCGCTATCCTTTTAGGGTTGATCGGTTTTGTAATCTATCCTGTATTGCCTGATAGGTATATTGACCCATGGCAATTGTTTAATCCCAGCGATGCATGGCTTAGTGTTATCGCCATCGCCGGGATTGGTTTTATCAACTATGTCTGTCTGCGTATATTTAGTACAGGCGGGCTTTATCTGGGAGCTATTTTTGGGGGATTGGTAAACAGCACGGCTACTGTTGCCGAGGTAAGTTCGAGGGCACAATCATCAGGAATGGCTTCTAAAATAACCTCGCTGGTATTGCTGACTACCATAGCCATGTTTGCCAGGAACCTGGTTATTGCTACCTTATTTTCGCCCGCCTCTATTACCGCTACTTTAATGCCGCTTGTCGCCATGTTGGCCGTTGCCGGGCTAATGATTTTAAGGGACAAAGTAACGGAAGGTAAATTAGCAACCAATACAACCGCCCTTAAGCTGGATTCTCCTATTTCTATAAAAAAGGTTTTATGGTTTGGTATGCTGTTTATTATTATACAGGCAGCCGGCACGTTGCTCACAAGGTTATTTGGAAGCTTTGGGCTGTTGGCAACCGGCGTGTTTGGAGGTTTGGTGAGCAGCGCAAGTACCACAGCGGCTGCGGCAACCATGGCGATGCATGGAAAAATAAGTCCGGCATTAGCCGGTAGCGTAGCTATCGTTTCTTCACTTGCCAGTGCGGTGATCAACCTGCCTATCGTTTGGCGGACAATACAGGACAAAGCTATTCTCAGGAAAATGACCATTGAAACGGCGATCGTGATTGCAGTAGGCTTGATCATCGTAGCATTGGACCGGGTATTCCAATTATCTGAATTCGTGATTAAACATTTGAATTAATGAAACCTTTCTTTTTCAATTTGGATAACAGCCTGTCACTTATTATTCTTCCTGAAAACAAAGGTAGAGCCGCAGATAGTACTTATACGTTTCATTTATACAACGGCAATAAGCAAAACATGGGAAATAGCTTAAACGATCTCAATAATTATGCAGGCTTGATCTCCTTTGACTGTGCAGGTCAGGAGTTCTATTACACGCCGGGCAACCTGACAATCTCAAATCCTGAAATATTACGGCTAATTGCTGTAATAAAGACTAAAATTTATTAAGATGATGAAAAAAATAATACTATTCGGGCTACTCACTGTTACGATTGCAGTTCATGCTCAAAAACTCCAATGGCCTGAAAACAAAAAGGCTGTTATTGTACTCACTTATGATGATGCACTGCAATCTCAGCTGGATATAGCAGTACCGCAATTGCAACGTGCGGGATTTACGGCAACGTTCTTTCTTACTGCCGATCTTAATTACAAGACTATACCCCGCTGGCGCAAATTAAGCCAACAGGGGTTTGAATTGGGTAATCATACTATCTTTCACCCTTGCCTGCCCACAGATGATAACGCCGTATCTTCAGCAACCTATACAGCATATGGGATGATCCGCGAGATCGATTATATGAACGATTTTCTTTTCGCAATAGATGGCAAAATGCGGCGGCCGTTTGCTTATCCCTGTGCAGAAACACTGGCCGGGGGAAAAGATTATGTAGATACGCTTAGAAAATATGGATTATGCAGTTATGCGCGTGTGGGAGGTGACACCAGCGCAGTAGTAACTGACTTTAAACATCTCGATATTTTAAGAATACCTTCTTATGGGTTAGATGGTGGCGAAACTGGCGAACAATTGATTGCTTTTGTAAAAAAGGTACAGCAGCGTGGTGGTATGGGCATTATTATGTTTCACGGGATCGGTGGTGATTATATAACCGTATCCAAAGAAGCACACCAGGCGTTGATAAATTATCTGCAACAAAATAAACGGCAAATTTGGGTAACTACTTTTCAAACTGTAATGGATTATGTGACGCAAAACAAAAGAAAGTTAAGACCTTCGACAAGGTAATTATCGGAAAGAAAACATAAAAAAATGGCCGGAATTTCTTCCGGCCATGACTGGGCTAAATGCTTCCCTTTCTATTATCGCTGTTATTTATTATTCCCTGTTTTTTCCTTGTAATTATTCAGCAACTGATCAAACGCGCTAACCTTTTCAGGGTATTGCGAAGCCAGGTTATTTTTTTCGCCGATATCGGTATTCAGGTTATATAATTGTGGTTCTGAAGCGTTACCTGTTTCTATACCCACCGATTCCATTAAGGCGGGGCCTTTATGTGGAGGGATATATTTCCATCCGTCTTTTACAATAGATAAGCCGCTACCTTGTTCCACATAAACAGACCTGCCTTGTTTTGATTTTCCTAAAAGCGCATCTAAATGATTTTCACTATCTCCGGCATCCCTAGAAGGAAGTGTTTGACCAGTGAATGCTGAAAAAGAGGCCAAAAGATCTATTTGGGATACCAAGGCATCTGAAGTACCTGGCTTGATCTTCCCGGGCCAGGTAACTATAAAGGGTATGCGCGTACCACCTTCTAAATTACTGTATTTACCACCTCGCATCGGCCCTGTTGGCGAATGCCCGTTGTACTTTGCTACCCCTTCATCCAGGTAACCGTCATTCAATACCGGGCCGTTATCGCTGGTGAAAATAATAATGGTGTTTTTGCTGAGATTTAAATACTTAAGCTGTTTCATGATTTCACCCACCGTCCAGTCTAATTGTAAAATCACATCTCCCCTTAAGCCTAATCCGCTTTTGCCTTTAAAACGGGTTGCAGGCATACGCGGTACATGGGGCTCGGTCATGGCGAAATAAAGAAAGAACGGCTGATGCTGGTTTTGTTCTATGAAGTCCTTGGCTTTTGCCAGAAAGGTTGAAGATACTTCCTCATCTACCCATCGCGCCATTTTGCCGCCGCTCATGTAGCCGATCCTGCCAATACCGTTTACGATGGTACCATCATGCCCCTGGCCTGGCGATGATTTTAACTTTAGCAATTCGGGATTTTCTTTGCCTGTTGGATCATTACCTATTTTGTGGGTATAGGATACTGCTATGGTATCATTAGGATCCAGCGCCACTATTTTATGATTTTCTAAAAAAACTGTAGGCACTCTATCAGCTGTAGCAGGGAAAATAAAGGAATAATCAAAACCTACCTCATTAGGCCCTGGTTTAACTTCACCATTCCAATCCTTTGCAACCGCATCTCCAAGTCCCAAATGCCATTTGCCTACAATACCTGTTTTATACCCGGCTTTTTTAAACATATTGGGTAAGGTAGTTCTGTCTGTCGGCACAATTAAAGCGGCATCGCCTGGCAGAATCCCGGTGCCTTGTTTGCGCCAGGGGTATTTGCCGGTCATTAGCGCATAGCGTGAAGGCGTACAGGTTGACGAAGTGCTGTGCCCATTCGTAAAACGAATACCAGATGCTGCTAATTGATCTACATTAGGCGTTTGTAACTTCTCAGCGCCATAACAACTCAGGTCGCTGTAACCCAGGTCATCGGCCATAATAATAATGACATTGGGCTTCGATGTGGTTGGATGTTGATTCTGCTGCGCGGTTGCACCAAGACTTAAAACAACGGCTAAAACAGCAACAATTATATTTTTATTTTTCATAATGGTTAAATGTTAAGAGGCTATGGTTATCTCAGATTGGGGTTAATATTTTGTTCCGACTGTGGAATTGGCCAGTGCTCGTCTTGCCCAACCCTGAATGCCTTTGTGGTAACATACCACCGCCCATCAGGATCAACTGCGCCACTTGGATTTTTTCGTAAATTGGTTGCTCCAGGATAAGGTGCGCCGTAAAACTGGCCTTGCAGCACGGTGCCCGCTACGCCCCAACGTAACAAATCCCATAAACGTGTCCCTTCCAATGCCAGTTCATTCCGACGCTCCCTACGTAAAATTACTCGTAATAAAGTTGGATTGGTTTCTGTAATTTTTGGCATGTTTACTGACGCCCTGCCGCGTACCTGGTTAATGGTGGCATCAAGTAAGGCCTGATTGATAGGTGCGCCGGATTCTAACTCAGCCTCCAGGTAACTTAGCAATACTTCCGAATAACGGATAATAGGTAAGGTTATACCAGAGTTAGCCAGGTTGTTCCCGGAGAAAACTTGTGAGTTAAATTTCATCGGGGCAAATCCGGTGCGGGTAGCCTGTTTGGTAAGCGTTAGCTGATCAGCCGAAGCAGCGTCCATTGGGTTGCTGTCATAAGTGATGTTTTTAAATGTCTGGCCATTGGATAAAATCGTATAATTTAAACGCGGGTCCCGGTTTTGGCCGATATTAGCAGGATTGTACCGTGGGTCAGCGAAGGAAAAAGGCGTACCATCATTGAACTCAAACGATTCGGCGAGGCTTCCCAGCGGGTCGGAGATCATATAGCCTCCTAAAGCGGCTGGGTAAGTATGCTGTAGCATGGCATTAGGCGCGGTGTTGACCAAGTATTGGGTAGCGAAAATGATCTCTTTACTACTTTCATTGCTACCATCGAACAGACTGGTAAAGTTCGGGTCAATGCTATTGTCGCCGTAAGTAATAATCTGGTTATACGTAGTGGCGGCAGTGCTCCATTTTTGTTCGGCAAGGTACACTCGCCCTAAAAAGGCCAGCGCGACCTGAGCGCTTGCCCGACCCATTTCGGCCGCGGTAAGCGCACTGTAACGTGGTAAACCAGCGGCAGCAGCGGTAAACTCGTTTTCTGTATAGGTATAAATGTTTGCTAAAGAGGCTTTCGTAACATTGTTTGCCTGCTGTTCAGTTAGCGTAGTGGTTACCAGGGGTACAGCCCCAAAATATTGCGACAAATAAAAATATTGGCATGCCCGTATAAAACGTACCTCTGCAATATAACGGTTGGTTAGCGCCGCACTCAGGTTGGCTTTAGCCACATTTTCAAGAAAATAGTTACATCTTGCAATTCGCGCGTAGCTAAGGCTCCAGTAAGCAGAAATGATCGAGTTAGTCGGGGTAAGGGTACCGTTTGTGAGGCTAACTATTGGCGAACCATCGCCTCGCCTGTCGTAATCATTATCCGAGGCAAATTCTAAAAATAGAAGACCGTAATATGACCACCAATCAGTCGGACTATATTCGGCCCCGGTATTCGGGCTGGCGGCCATTTGAATATTGCCGCGGTATACGCCGGCAAGTGCTATCAACACATTTTGAGGACTGCTCCAAAAGTTTTGGGTTGTGAATTCGTCAATAGGATTTTGATTTAAATCCTTTCGGCATGAACTGAGATTAATGGAAATCATTAATATAGTAAGAAAAAATATATAGCGATATTTCATGACATTTGTGATTAATATTATAAACTAAAATTAACACCCAGCGTATAGTTGGATAAATTGGGATAATACCCCCCTGAATTGCTTAACTCCGGATCATTCCCTTTAGGGAATTTTGTGAACGTAAACAAGTTTTGCGCGCCTAAACTCACCCTTAATGCTTTAACTCCTATTTTTGTAATCATGGCTGACGGAAAGGAATAGCCTATCTGTAAATTCCTAATCTTGAAATAGCTTGCATTATATAGATAGAAATTGGATGATGCAGTATTTCCGTTTCCGGCATTAGAGATCACTTGTAATCTGGGGTATTTGGCATTAGAGTTATTATTGGCTGGCGACCAATAATTATCGGCAACAAATTGCGGTACGTTGCCATTTTGATAAAATGCCCATCCCATGTAACCGGTCAACTGGTTAACCACATCTCCAACGCCCTGCCCAACAATAGCCAGGTCGAAATTCTTGTAGTTTATGTTCAGGTTAAGACCATAACTGTATTTAGGTATCGAACTTCCCAGGTATGTCTCGTCAGCAGTAGTAATTTTGCCGTCACCGTTACGGTCTACATAGCGAATATCGCCGGGTTGTGGACTGGGGTTAACTGCTGTTTCATTAGGGTATTTTGCGATCTCTGCCGTACTCGTGAATAAACCAGCAGTTTTATAACCATAAAATGCATTCAAAGGATAGCCGACAACCTGGCTGCCATTGCTGATCAGTCCGCTAGGCTGCAGAACATCACCAACACCAAGATCGATCACTTTCTCATTGAGAATACTGAAGTTACCAGTTATATTATACCCAACCGGGCCAAAGTGGTTTTTAAAATTAGCTGTAAACTCAAAGCCCTTATTGGAAAGCTTGCCCGAATTTGTTACACCAGGCGTATATCCCAGAACAGTTGATACACTTCCTGTAGGAGCTGTAAGGATGTTGTAGGTATAACGATCATAATAAGTTGCGGTCACCGTCAGGTCGTTAAATAGTGTTGTCTCCAATCCTAAATCCTCGGTACGTGTGGATTCCCAATGCAAGTTCGGGTCAGTCAAAGTGGTCAGTTGGGCGCCTGATGAAAGGGCACCTCCAAACGGATAATTATACCCCGTGTTCAGCACGCTTTGGTAAGGATAAGCTTGTGCGTCGGTGCTAGAGCTGGGATAAAGGTTCTGGTTACCCAAAACACCATATGAAGCCTTAAGCTTGAGATCATTTAGCCATGTAAAGCGGTCTTTTAAAAAATTCTCCTGCGAAATGCGCCACCCTACTGCCACTGCAGGAAAAACGGCATAACGCAAATTCGTTGGGAACTTTGAAGAACCGTCATCACGGATATCACCTTCAATCAGATATTTATTGGCATAATTGTAACCCAACCTGCCGAAATAAGAGTCAAGCGTATATACCGAAGAGTATCCGGTATTGGTTTCGGTAGACGGATCGCCTGCCTGCAATTGAGTAAGGGTATTACTGTAATAATTACCCCTGCTGGCATACAAGTAATTATACTGCTGGTACTCATAAGTGTGGCCTAACAATATATCAAAGTGGTGTTTTTTAAAGTCTTTTTTGTACTCAATCAATTCCTGTAATGTTTTATAAGGATCTGAATTATTATACTGCGCAAAAGTGCCCGGGCCCAGGGTTACGGTATTGGTTAATACCTGGTTGGCATTAAAACGCTGGTTGTTTTCTGTCAGCTGTGTATATGCCCCTATAACCGATACGGTAAGATCGGGTATTATCTTGTAATCGAGGCGCTCATTGATCAGCAGGTCCGTTTGCAGGTCATTGGCAAACGATTCGTTATTAAAATAAGTGTAAGGTGTTCCGTTATTAACCCCGGTAGAAAACTGACCGGGCGACGTATAGATAGGAATAACGGTCGGAGTGCGTATCAACTGACTGATCATGGTAGGTAAGCCATCAGCCGATTGCAATGTTGCAGGCATAGCCGGTTCCTTTTCGGTATACTGGGCACCTGAAAGCCTGGTGGTAAGTGTAAGATTTTTGAATATGTGATTGGTCATATTCAAGCGGACATTATAGCGCTGGAAATTGTTTTTAGCTACAATACCGTCCTGATCCAAATAACCGAATGCAAGCATATACTGTGTGCTTTGTGTATTGTTGGAAAAGCTTAGGTTATGGGCAGTTTGCAGCGTCGAATTTTTTATGATCATTTTGATCCAGTCGGTATTGGGATTGCCTGCAGCAAATTGTGCGATCTGCGCAGATGTGTAGGAGCCTGGCTGGGCTATATTCATCAAAGTGGCGTACTCCGCTGCACCTGCAAATTGAGGAGGATCAGTCGGTTTTTGAACGCCGACATAGCCATTATAATCAATATGCAGTTTATTATCGGTATTCTTTCCGCTTTTTGTGGTTACCAGTATAACACCGTTGGCGGCCCGCGAGCCGTAAATTGCGGCTGTTGATGCATCCTTTAAAACGGAAACACTCTCCACTTCTGATGGGTTGATCTCATTAAAAGAGTTAGCCGGGATCCCGTCAACAGTATAAGAGGTGCCGGCGACGCGCCGTACGACCCTAACCCGCGTATCTGGATATTGGCACCATCGGCTCCGGGTTGCCCCGATGTTTGGGTAATGTTAACACCGGCTAATTGTCCGGTAAGTGCGTTTGAGAGAGAAGCTGTCGTACGGTTATTGATATCTTTGGCATTCACCTGGGCTACCGAACCGATCATGTCACCCCTTTTCACTGTGCCGTAGCCCACCACCACCACATCGGTTAAGTTATTGTCGGCTGATTTCAGGACGATAGTTACGTTATCTGCCGATTTTATCTTTACCTCTCTGGCTGCATAACCGATAAAAGAAACCTGCAAAGTGGCATTTTCCGCAACGTTTTTGAGACTAAAAATGCCATTGCCGTCGGTAACTGTGCCCTGCTGGTTACTATCTTTTATCCTGACCGTTGCGCCGGGTAAGGGCGCACCTGTAGTATCAACTACCTTACCAGTGACAGTAATTAACCGGACTGCCGCCTGCGGCGCTTGACCAGTGCCCGCTTCCGTTTGTTTAATTACGATAGCCTTTTCATAAAGCGTGAATGTTAAGGGTAAGCCTTTGAGACATGCGGCCATAACTTCATTTAAGCCTGCATGATCAAAATTTGCATTGACGCTTTGATTTGCATCTAACTTATCCGGCTGATACAGGACATCATAACCGGTTTGCTTTTTAATTTCTTTAAAGATGCGTTTGATGGTAATGTTTTTTTTGTTCAAGACCAATACCTGGGCCGAGGTAGAGGCGCTTACCTGGAATATGGACAGGATCAATAAAATAATTGTCAGCTTCATTACCAGCAGGGGATTAGTTGCGCGGCATTTTGGCCAGCGCAATGGATTAGTATAAATTTTATACATTTGTTTATCTGTTTGAATTTTAAATGGTTTTCAACACACTGTGTGGATTTGATCGGATAACTTAGTCAGGAGTGTTGCAAGCGCTCCTGATTTTTTATCTTTTATCCTTCTGATTTTTTCTGTATTCTTTTTTCTATATTTTTGTCATAAGTTGCTAATTAATTTATTATCAATGTGTAACTACTATTTTGTCGCCCTCCGTATGGAAATGTGCCGCGTTGGTTAATTCCAGGGTCTTGATCACCTGCGAAACAAGGGTATACCTGGATATGGTGCCGCTAAAAAGCTGGTTTTTTAATGAACTATCTGTATACTGCACCCTGATATCGTACCAGCGCGAAATTTTTCGCATAATACTCTCAAGGGTTTCATTGTCAAACAAAAAATAACCGTTTTTCCAGGCGACGGCATCATCTGTATCAACCTCATGTACGCTTAAACCGATTTGATTAACAATGGTTTGCTGCCCGGGAACGATGGTAATGGCTTTGTGATCAGCTGTAAGAGTTACTTTTACCGACCCTTCTAGCAATGTGGTGGCCGTTACGGGTTCATCTTTGTATGCATTTACATTAAAATGGGTGCCTAACACCTGGATTTCCTGTTGTAGCGTCCTCACCTTAAATGGCATAGCCTTATTATGTGTAACCTCGAAGTAACCTTCACCGGTCAGTTCAACTTCACGGCTTTTGCCTGCAAATGTCACCGGGTAGGTTAACGAGGAGGCTGCGTTGAGCCATACATGAGAACCATCCGGCAAAACCACCTGGTATTGTTCTCCGTTGGCGGTTGTTAAGGTATTTTTTTGCGATGGGTCGGCTGCGGTGCCCTCGTCGGGGCGGATAGTGTAAACCAATACATTGTTTTTGGTTTTGCTGATGGTTATTCCGGATTGGCCGACTAATTTTCCATTAGCTGCACCGCGTAAAACTATTTTTTTGCCATTAGCAAGGGTAAGGGTGGCCTGATCTTTACCGGGATGGATATCATTAACCTGATTTTTGACAATTTGCGGGGGCTGGCGTTTATGGATCAGGAAATAACTGCCTATAGACAAAAATAGGAGGATGGACGCGGCTGCCGCGTAGCGTTGGATTTTAAAAACTTTGATGTTTTGAACAGGCGTGACACCCTGGTTGTCAATTTGATGGATGATTTGAGAAAAAAGGGCTTGACGAACATCCTCCCGATCCCCCATGGCTGTTTCATCCCAGTTTAATGGTTTGTCTTGATAAATCTGATAAACTTCCATCAGCATAGCCGTTTCCTCTTCGGAGGCAATGCCCTGAATATATTTATCTATTAATAATTCAAACTTTTCCCTGTTCATAGAAAGTATTTAGTGTATGTAACTTAAATACCCTATGTACCCCCAAAAAAAAGCAGTAACCGGAAATTAAATTGAACGCTTGTCCGGAGATTAGTAGATGAAGAGCAGCAACATAAGCAATAGCAGCACTTTGCCAAATGATATGCGTACTCTCCTAAGAGCGATCGTGAGCTGATTTTCTACGGTTTTTGGTGATAGCGCTAATCTTTGGGCAATCTCTTTTGTTGACAATTGTTCCATCCGGCTTAAAAGAAAGATTTTTCTGCACTTTTCAGGAAGCTGAATGATACTTCCTTCCAGTTTTCGATTAAAGTCAATAGAAAGCAACCTGTGCTCTGCATCATTTACGACAGATAATTCTGCAATCTCTTCAAAAAGGGCCGTCCTTACTTTACCGTTACGAATTTGGTTGAATACCTGGAAACGCACCGCATTATGCAAATAACTGTTTAAATTTACAATATCATTTTCTTTTCGTTTTAACCATAATTTTACCAGTACCTCTTGTACAGCATCTTGCGACGCCTGACGGTCGCGCAAAATTTTGTATGCAGCTACATATAATTTAGACCAATATCGATTATAAATCTGTTCAAATGCATCGCGCTTATTTTCCTGAATTAACAGGAGTAGTTCAGCATCGGTTAGCTTGTTTCTTGAATTGATTGACACGGTTAAAAAATATTGGTACTATCATTATGGTAAAAGACATTGTTTGAGCGCAATTGCATCATCAAGGCTGATAATGCCTCCTTAAATACTAACAACAACACAGGCCATTCCAGGTGGAACATCTTTGCGAAGATATCGGAGGTTTTATATTACTGTGTTTAATCATCTGCATAGTCTATATGCTTTATAGACTATGCAAATTTAGTTCTTTATTTATAAATCCAAAATTTATCTTACCATGCAGGAGAAACTTTTATATGAGGCAGATAGAATCAGACTAAATTGGAATCGATTTGGGCCGGGCCTAAAACACGCTTGGGCTTGAGTTTTATTTTCATAGGTTATAGAAATGCAATAAAATACTATTAATTCTATAGAAATTATAGTCTTTTATTATATTTGTCTTCGAAACGTTAATAATTTATGGAAATACCGCGATAAAGGTCTTGGAGACAAATCGCTTTCATATCATGGATACGAAAACTAAAATACTTACAATCAATGACGAGATCGACGTTCGCAAACCTGCTGAACTGAGTTATTGGGCAGATAAATTTGAGGTAACCAATGTTAAACTTAAAGCGGCGGTTAACGCGGCAGGCCCTTCCGTTAAAGCCGTCGAAACCTATCTCAGGAAAAGATAAACGCTTTGCCGCAATTAGCGTAATGGCTCAATTACATTAGGAGGCACCGAAGCCTATAACTTCACTACCAAATCAAGCCCCCCAATAAAATTGGAAAAAAAGGAGTAGTTAAAATCGCATCTCTGATACATGCATCAATATATAAGCGTAAGAAATATGATTTTTTTAAAGCTAAATGGTTTTAAATTTTTTTTTATTGAATATTAACATGTATTATTCTAAATTTAACATTATAATTTTATTATGATTGCGTACAGTTCATATTCTGATAATGAATTGGCCGGCTTGCTTAAGGCGGATGACCGCCTGGCGTATGAAGAAATTTACAATCGTTATAAATTTATTTTACATAATCACGCGTGGAATAAAATAAGAAATAAAGAAGAAGCGCAGGATGTTTTGCAGGAAGTGTTCGCTAAACTCTGGGATAAACGGTCAACTTTAGATGTTACTAATAATTTGTCAGGTTACTTATATGCTTCTGTACGAAACCATATCCTTAATTTAATTGCACGAAAAGGTATTCAGGATCGCTATATTGTTTCTATTCAAAATTTTTCCGTTGAACAGCAGGTGATTACCGATCACAGGGCAAGAGAAAACCAGTTAAAAGAAATTATTGACAAAGAAATTGCTACGTTGCCGCCACGCATGCGCGAGGTTTTTGAACTCAGCCGTAAAAAACATCTTACTCATAAAGAAATAGCTTCCCACCTGGGTACAAGCGAAGAAACAGTTAAAAAACAGATTTCAGGAGCCTTAAAAGTTCTAAGGGTTAAATTAGGGCTACTGGTTTACATCCTTATGTTGATCCATTATTAATAAAATATTAAATTTATTTAATTCGGAATACCCCCTACAGCTATCTAAGTTTGTCTTACTGTTATAAAGGTTAATTCAACCTAATTATAATGGAAAAGAAAGAAATAGAAGCGATCCTTGATAAGTACAGAGCTGGAACAGCAAGTGAAGAGGAAATCGCTTTATTGGAAAGTTGGTATCTTGACTTTACACCGCAAGAGACCGGGGCATTGGGTGAAGAAGAGCGTTTGCAAACTTTTAACCAGGTTTGGTCCGATCTCGAAAGCACATATATATACCCAAAAACTATAAAGCTTTGGCCGCGCATTGCCGCTGCCGCTTCGGTTATCTTGGCGTTGTCATTTGGCGGTTATTTCTTACTGCACAAACAACGGGCAGAGCAAACAGCATATTTTAAAAACGACATCCCGCCTGGTCATAATCGTGCTACACTAACTTTAGCTAATGGGGAAAAAATAATCCTCACCAAAGGTTTATCCGGTCAATTGGCGCAGCAAGCAAATACACTTATAGGAATAAATAGTCAAAACACAATAGCTTATACAGTTGCGGGTAAAAATGTTAATAAAACGGTTGATTATAATACGTTATCAACCGCAATAGGCGAACAATCGCCATACCCGCTGGTATTAGCTGATGGCACCAAAGTTTGGCTCGATGCTAAATCATCTATTACTTTCCCGGTAGCATTTACAGGTAAGGAACGAGAGGTTAAAATTACAGGTGAAGCTTACTTTGAAGTTATTCATGACAGTGCGCATCCTTTCAAAGTAGCCGTTAAAGATCAAATAGTTGAAGACATAGGTACGCATTTTAATATCAATGCTTATGATGATGAAAATACGGTAAGGACAACGTTGTTAGAAGGGTCTGTAAAAATATCCGTTCCGGCATCTTCATCCGCTTTGATGAAAGATGGGATAATGCTTAACCCGGGACAGCAGTCTGTAATGAATAATGTTACATTCAATATTGCTAATAGTGATATTGAAAAGGTTATGGCATGGAAAAACGGTTACTTCAGGTTTAATCATGACAAAATAGAAGATATTATGCGGGAACTATCCCGATGGTACAATATAGATGTGCAATATAGCGGCACACGCCCCGATGAGAAATTTTATGCAACAATTTCCAGGAATAGAAATATCAGCGAAGTGCTGGTAATGTTAGAAAACACAAAAGGCGTTCACTTTAAAATTGAAGGAAGGAGAGTTACTGTTATGCAATAAATTTCGACACAAACAGTAATTCAACAAGAAAGCCACCCTGATTGGCGTCGGGATGGCTAATGTCGGATTACGTAATAATTAAGCTAAACGATTAAATAACTGCGAAGTGCCTGCCGCATCTTGAGAAATGAAAAGGCCTTTCGCATTAAACCCAACTTACAAATGTATAATTTTTACTTGAAAATATTTGTACAGCCGCCCGGCTATGCAGTAAAAAAAATCTTGTTGACTATGAAGCTAACCACACTGCTGTTAATAACGGTTATCTTACATGTAAGTGCAAGTAGTTTTGCTCAAAAGGTAACTCTATCAGAGAAAAATGCCCCCCTAATTGTTGTTTTTAACCAGATAAGAGCACAAACCGGGTATGATTTCGCTTTTACCGTAACAACGCTGGAAAATGCAAAACCAGTGACCATTAATGTGAAAAATGCCGATCTGGATGATGTATTAGAAACTATTTTTGATAACCAGCCCTTAGATTACTTTATTGAAAATAAATCTGTGGTCGTATCTAAAAAAAGTCCCTCTTTTCTGGACAACGTTAAGGATAAAGCGGCTAAACTATTCGACTTTTCTACAGATTTTAATGGCCGGGTTATCGATAGTATTGGGCAGCCATTAGCCGGCGCTTCGGTTATTTTAAAAGATACAAAGTACTATACCTTAACAGACAATAAAGGAAACTTTAGTTTTAGTTCTGTACCACAAGGCAGGTACACCATGGTAGTAACCTATGTAGGGTATGCAAAATTGCAAAAACACATAGAAGTGGATGGCCGGCCATTAAACGCGCTAATAGTTTTGCATATAGCCTCGTCTTTGCTTGATCAGGTACAGGTAATTGGTTATGGTACAGAATCCAAACGGTTTAGCGTTGGATCTGTATATACTGTTGGCGCCGATGTAATAGAAAAGCAACCGGTAACCAATCCTTTACTGGCGTTGGAGGGGCAAGTTCCAGGGCTGTCTGTTATTGCAATGAATGGTGTGCCCGGCTCAACAACATTGTTGCAGGTACGAGGCCAAAACTCATTGGCTACCACTAACCTTAACTTTAAACCTTATGACCAACCTTACTTTATTGTAGATGGTGTTCCTTTTGCTCCGCAAAATACTAACGTTAGTCAATTAGCCAATCTTGCCCTTGCACAAGAGTTTAGCGGGGGATTAAGCCAGGCAACCGGTATAGGTGCTTTTAATGACATTAACCCCAATGATATAGAAAGCATTACTATACTTAAAGATGCGGACGCGACAGCTATATACGGTACAAAGGGTGCTAACGGTGTTATTTTGATAACCACAAAAAAAGGAAAAGTTGGTAAAACAACGGTCGACATAAATGTAAACTCACAGTTTAACGAGGTTGCCAGGCCAATACAATTGTTAAACACCCAACAATATCTCCAACTAAGAAATGAGGCTTTTACGCTGGATGGGTTTACACCGGGTAACGACCCCAATAATTATTTAAGCTATGCGCCCGATCTGACAATTTATGATCAAAACAAATACACAAATTGGCAAAAGACTATTCAGGGTAATTCAACTAATAATACAGATATCCATGCCAGCGTATCCGGTGGGGCTGCTAATAGTACTTTTATCGTTTCTGGCGGTTATACACGTTCAGACTACAATTATCCGGGTAATTTTGCCGACCAGAGATATACATTACACAGCGCGATAACCAGTACTTCGTCAAATAAAAAATTTAGCCTTACCCTAATCACCGATTATTCATATGATCAAAATAATTCTGCAGGGTTTGGAGGCAGTTCGGATGTAACATTGCCCCCTAATTCACCCGATCAGATAGATGGGAACGGTAACTTGATCTGGAACTATAAAGGAATACCTATATATTCTAATTTTTACGCCAGTTTAAAACAACCTTCCAATCTGCAAACTTTTAATTTAAATAGTTCCTTAAATCTTAACTATGAAATAATAAAGGGTTTAACAATTGGTACCAGCCTGGGCTATAGCCGTAATACAGGCACAGAACATTCTATATCTCCGTTATCTGCGCTATACCCATCATCATATAATCAAAGTAGTGCAGCTTTTGGTAATACCTCTGCCCAGGATATTAATATTGAGCCTCAGATAAATTATGAAAAAAATCTGGGGAGAGGCGTATTAAGCGCTTTGGTGGGTGGTACCTATGAAAAGAATACGACTGATGCTTATCAAGTCCAGGGTTACAATTATTCAAATGATAATTTCCTTAACTCAATTAATGGGGCCAGTACAACTTCTCCTTATGATCAGCAAGCCCTTTATAAATATGTTGCCTTGTTTGGCCGCCTAAAATATATTTATGATCAAAAATATATTTTAGAATTTAGTGGCAGGAGGGATGGTTCCAGTAATTTTGGTCCGGGCAAACAGTTCGGTACCTTTGGTTCTGTGGGCGCTGGCTGGATATTCTCTGAGGTAAAAGCATTTAAAGATGCCCTTCCTTTCGTTAGTTATGGTAAGCTTTCCGGAAGTTACGGAACCACTGGTGAGGATGCTTCTCAGGCTTACCAATTCCAGGCATTGTATGGCCCTTACCCATATGGCAACACCACAACTTTCCAGGGTATTAAGCAAAATATCCCAATTAACCTATACAATCCCGATTTTCAATGGGCAACAAAAAAATCGATAAATGTATCTGCAGACTTTGGCTTTTTCAATAATCGTTTGTTGTTAAATGCTACCTATTATAGGGATCGTCAAGGCGATCAACTGGTTGCATATCCATTAGCTGCACAAGCTGGTTTTTCTACCGTGTTTGAAAACCAGGAAGCCAATGTTCAAAACAAGGGTTTGGAATTTACATTAACATCAACTAACATAAAAAGTAAAAATTTCACCTGGACAAGCAGTTTCAATTTATCATTCAACCGGAATAAATTGCTTTCTTTCCCTAACCTGGCATCTTCTTCTTATGCCCAGCAATACGTTATAGGCCAGCCTACTTCTGTTGTATATGGTTACAGGTATAAAGATGTGAACCCTACCACCGGGTTGTTTGAATATTACGGAGCTAACGGAAATGTTACTTCCAATCCAAATTATGGAACAGCAGCAACCGGTGGCGACGAAGTGGTAATTGGTAACAGGGAAACTAAGTACATGGGTGGTTTTGGCAATACGTTCAATTATAAAAGGTTCAGCCTTTATGTTTTCTGCCAGTTTTCCAGCAGTATGCAGCCTAATGCCCTTTCAGCGCTTTACAGTAGTAACCTCCCGGGCTATGAGGACAATTTACCTACATACGTACTGGGTAAATATTGGGCAACGCCTGGCCAGAATGCCACGCTTCAAAGATTATCAAGCGGTTACGGTTCATCGTATACCACCTCTGCATATGATTTCTCATCATCAACAGGGGCTTACACTAATGATACTTACCTGAGGGTTAAAACAGCTGCGTTATCATATACTTTGCCCGATAGCTGGCTTAAAAAAATCAATATTAAAAATGCCAATGTTTTTATCAATGCGCAAAACCTGTTTACCATCACCAATTATAAGTTCGGTGACCCTGAACAGCCTGGCAGTTTTACCGAATTTCCTTTGCAGCGTATTGTAGCGTTTGGTTTAAGTCTCAAATTTTAGACAATTATGATCATGAAAAAAATATTTTCCAGTAAAAATATAATACTGGCGGGTGGTTTGTTAATTGCCCTCAGTACCCTTGTTTCCTGCAAAAAATTAATTGAAATACCTGCCAATCCGCCAACAAACATCACCAGGCAACAGGTGTTTGCAGATAGTGCTACAGCAATTTCGGCCGTAGCAGGCGTATATTCTTTTACGCCCAGTAACAACAATAACAACGGCATTCCTTACTTCAGCGGATATTTTGACGTAACTACGTCGCTTTCTGCACATGAAGTATCTTACACTGCCAATTATGGTGATTATACACAGTTTTATAGTTATACGCTCACTCCGCAAAATCAGGAGATAAACGCATTATGGTCATCACCATATGGAGAGATTTACCAGATAAATGATATACTGACTAATATAACCAACAACGGTAATTTATCCCCTTCATTAGTTAAGCAACTTACAGGCGAAATGGAAGTTGTACGGGCTTTTGTTTATTTTTACCAGGTTAATTTATTTGGTGGTGTGCCTGTGGTTACTACAACCGATTATACTACCAACGCCCAGTTGCCCAGGGCTACGTCTGCTGCTGTATATACCCAGATTTTAGCAGATCTTAACGATGCCGTTAAAAAATTACCAACAACTTATCCTTCAGCAGGGCACGTGCGTCCTAACCTTTACACCGCAGTAGCATTACAGGCCAAAGTACATCTGTACCAGGGTAATTGGCAGGCTGCCTATAACGAAGCCGATTCGGTTATAACCAGTGGTGGTTTCAGCCTTTTAACAGACCTTAACAGCGTGTTTTTGGATGGGAGTGCTGAAGCAATTTGGCAGGTGCCAATTGAAAATGCCTATCAGGGATCAGGGGACGCACAAAATTTTTTTCCTTCTGGCGGCGGTACACCTAATTATGTAGTAACGGACTCTTTGTTAAGTAAATTTGGTGCAAATGACCTGCGCAAAGCGGATTGGCTGGGTTATAACGTAGTGAATAGCGATACTTTATATTACCCTTTCAAATATAAAGACTTAGCACCAACCACCCCTGCTACAGATTTTATGATGTTGAGGTTAGGTGAAATGTACCTGATCCGCGCCGAAGCTGCTGCACAACTTAATAAGCTTAGCCAGGCTGTGGCTGATGTAAACACTATACGTGCCCGGGCCGGCTTAGCAGTCACTACAGTTGATGCAACATCGCAAAAGGCTGTATTAGGAGCCGTTAGGGATGAAAGGCGATTAGAACTATGTTTTGAATTTGGCAACAGGTTTTTTGATTTAGGCCGAACGAGCACAGATAGCAAATACCCATCGTCTGGCCAAGCGGCTGCTGTATTAACCAGTTGGCAACCTGATTTTGCCATATACCCCGTACCACTAACACAACGACAACTAAACAGCCACCTTACGCAAAACCCGGGTTATCATTGATCTAAATATTTCTGAAAACACTACACTTTAAAATCGTTCCGGGGTATAATTTTTACCCTGGAATGGATTCCTATTTCATTCAAAAACTAAAAAATGGAAAATTCAATTTTGAGTATTAAAAATTTATCGCACCGCTACAGTACTTCCTGGGCCATCCGCGATATTGACCTGGAAATAAACAGGACGGGGATTTTAGGCTTACTTGGTTCCAATGGCGCAGGCAAATCCACCACCATGAATATCATGTGCGGTGTTTTGAACCAAACAGAAGGCACGGTTCTGATTGACGGGGTTGATATCCGCGAAAACCCTGAGTTGGCTAAAAGGCAGATCGGCTTCCTGCCTCAAACCCCGCCGCTATATTTAGACCTGACGGTAGATGAATACCTTATTTACACTGCAGAGCTGCGGAAAATGGACACCATGAGTATTAAACCGGCCCTGGAGGAAGCAAAAGATCGTTGCGGTATCTCCCATTTTAGCAACAGGCTGATCAAAAACTTGTCGGGCGGTTACCGCCAGCGGGTAGGCATTGCGCAATCTATTATCCACAAACCAAAGCTGGTGGTAATGGATGAGCCCACCAATGGTCTGGACCCCAATCAAATAACTGAGGTAAGATCATTGATCAAGGATATAGCTGTAGAACACGCGGTTATTTTCTCCTCCCATGTTTTATCAGAAGTGCAAATGTTATGCAAAGAGATCAAAATGATTGCTGATGGAAAAATAGTTTTTTCGGATACCATGGATGCCTTTAATAATTATGTGGAGCCGCATAGCGTATTGATGCATATGGAAAACCCGCCTGCCGCAGCTGAATTATTGAAAATACCCGGCGTAGATAAAGTTGATTTCGTAACGGAACGTCAAGCCCGAGTTTATTTTACAGGTGACCGCGAAATAACAGAACGGCTTATAGGTGAGAGCGTACATAATGGCTGGCGCTTAAGAGAAATTAACCTTGACAAGACAGCCTTAGATGAAATATTCAAACAATTGTCTACTAAAACCACGCAATCCTAATTAATCTTAAAATGAAATTAACCTTTAAAATAGCAAAAGCAGAGCTTCGCAACCTGTTTTATTCGCCAATAGCCTGGTTTTTAACCATTGCTTTTATGGTAGAATGTGCGCTTAGTTATACCAAATTAGTAAACAATTACGCCAGCCAGCAGGAAATGGGGGGTATGGGTTTGCAATATATGAGGAATATAACAATGCAGGTGTTTACAAATCCATATGATGGGGTATTCAACGGCATTATGCAAAACCTTTATTTATACATCCCTTTGTTAACCATGGGTCTCATTAGCCGTGAGATCAATGGCGGCACTATCAGCCTGCTTTATTCTTCCCCGGTTAAAATACGGGAAATCGTCTTCGGCAAATACCTGGCTATGCTTGCATATAGCTTTATACTGTTAGTCGTGATAGGTATTTTTATGGTAGCGGGTGTTTTTGATATCAAGTCGGCAGATTATGGAATGCTTTTAGCAGCCGCCCTGGGTTTCTACCTGTTACTATGTGCTTACTCGGCCATCGGGCTTTTTATGTCCAGTTTAACCAGCTACCAGATAGTTGCAGCTGTAAGCACCTTTGTAATGATAGGTATCCTCAGCTATATTGGCACCTTATGGCAAGGTATAGATTTCGTGCGTGATCTTACCTATTTCCTATCGCTTTCAGGCCGGACCCACCATATGTTGGGAGGGTTGATCACCACTAAAGATGTGATCTACTTTTTAGTTATCGTATACATCTTCCTGGGGCTAACCATTTACAAACTACAATCCGGGCGCGAAACAAAGCCATGGTATGTCTCAGCTGCTCGCTACGTTGCTATTGTTGTTTCCGCTTTAGTTATCGGTTATATAAGTTCGCTGCCCAGCCTTATCGGTTACCTGGACACAACGGCCAACCAGGACAACACACTTACTCCCAACGCGCAGCAGATTATTAAAGAACTGGGTGATGGTAAGTTAGAAGTAACTGCATACAGCAATTTTTTAGATAATTATTATTGGTTTGGCGTGCCCGAACAACGTAATGAATACCTGACTAGGTGGGAACCTTATCTGCGGTTTAAACCGGATATTGAATTCCATTATGTAAGTTATTATGATATGCCCTTAGCGTTAGGTTATAATCTTTTTGAAGGTTATAAAGGCAAAACGATCAAGCAAATAGTAGAACAAAGGGCCAAAGGCTCTGATATGAAAATGTCTTCGTTTGAAACACCGGAGCAGATACAAAAAGAGATAGACCTGAAACCGGAGTTGAACAGGTATGTGATGAAACTGACCTATAAAGGTAAATCTACTTATTTAAGGGTTTTTAATGATCAGATGGTTTGGCCGAGTGAAACTGAGGTTTCGGCTGCTTTTAAAAGATTATTACAGGCTAATATGCCTGTAGTAGCTTTTGTAACCGGTGACGGGGAGCGCAAAACAGGTAAGAAAGGCGACAGGGAGTATAAAACTGTAACTACTGATAAAACCTTCCGCTACGCGCTTATAAACCAGGGTTTTGATGTGGATACACTTTCGCTGAACACCCAGAATATCCCGGATAATATTAAAGAGTTAGTAATTGCAGATCCGCAGAGTGAACTAAGCGCCGTAGCTATTCAAAAAATACAAGCCTATATTGCTAAGGGTGGCAACTTGTTAATAGCCGGCGAACCAGGCAGGCAGCAAATGCTTAACCCATTACTGAAAACATTAGGTGTACAGCTAACCAATGGCATGTTGACACAGACAAGTGAAGACTATGCGCCTACATTGGTATTGCCAGCTTTAACTAAAACCGCTATTGGTTTCGCCAAACTATTGGACAAGCCTTCAGTGGATACTTTACCTGTTTCCATGAATGGTGTGGCCGGGTTATCTTATCATGATACCAGCGGATTCATCATAAAACCGTTGCTGGTCACCAAAGCTGGCCTGGTTAGCAATAGCATGAAACGTAACCCTGACCTGGATCTTGTAAACACCAAAGACGCCGACAACGCAAATGCTAACGGAGGTGTACACGCCATTGCTATGGGTGGCGGAGGTGGTTTCGCTACTGCTGTTCATGTAACCAGTGGTGCGCACATAATGGCGGCTGGTGGTGGGATGCATAAAGTTGGGGGAAAACATCCAGACAGCACAAATGGTTCCGGAGAGACATTTACTACTGCAGTAGCTTTAACCCGACAAATAAATGGTAAAGAACAACGCATCGTTATCAGCGGCGATGCCGACTTTTTGAGTAATTCGGAGTTAGGCAGGTATGAACCCAAGGTAAGCAACTTTTATTTTAGTACCGCTTTATTTAGCTGGCTTAATTATGGGCAGTTCCCAATAGATACTTCGCGCCCGGATGCCAAAGACAACCGTGTAACAGTAAGTACAGACCACGTAAGCTTTTTAAAGATCATATACATATATGTACTGCCTGGTCTCATCCTGATCTTTGCCACTATCTTCCTTATCCGTCGTAAACGAAAATAGTATGTTATTTACTACAGACAAACAAACGCAGGAGGATCTTAACATCTACGGAAAACAGGGGACGGACTCGATCCTTTCCCTGTTTAACCGTACCTCGACGCTTAATGGCGCAAGGATATTGGAAGAAATGTTCAATTATCCGCTTTCGGATGCAGAGGCCATTAATAAGCGCAGTGGAGTCATCAGCTACCTGAAAACTATACAAGCTGTTTTTCCGTTCAGTTCCGAGTTGTTTGATCAGGCAGAGCCATACCTGGCCAACACCGACGAAAGAACTAAACTTTCGGCGGAAAGACCATCGCTTGAAAAAAAAATAACCAGTTTAGTAGCCAACGATGCTGATTATAAGCTGATTGTTAACGGAATAAGCGCGCTGATAGAAATTGCAAGCGTTTTGAAGGGGTTATTGAATAATACCTTGCTTAAGGAAGGCAGTCCTTTTAAAAACGACCCGGAAACATTAAACATAAGCGGGTTATTAAAAGCAGAGCCTATTAGCCTGTTATTGCAGGAAAACTCAAAGAGCAGGTTCTCACGCGAGAAACAGGCTCATTTTGATATGTTGCTGCGTTTTCGCCACCGGGAAACCATCCAGCGCGTGCTGAAGTACATCTATCAATTTGATGTATATATTACAGTAGCTAAAGTTGCCACAGAACGCAATTTCATATTCCCCAAAGCTTTGCCCAGGGAACAGCATACAATAAGGGTAGATAGTTTTTATCACCCCCAGTTAAAAAATGCAGTGCCCAACACCTTAGTTATTACCCCCGACAGCAATGTTGTTTTTTTAACAGGTGCAAACATGGCTGGCAAATCCACTTTTATGAAATCGTTGGGCATAGCCATGTACCTGGCGCACATGGGTTTCCCGGTGGCGGCTAAAAAGATGGAGTTCTCGGTGCTTGATGGCATTTATACCACCATTAACCTGCCGGATAACCTGGGCATTGGCGCCAGCCACTTTTATGCGGAAGTGTTGCGGATAAAAAAGATGGCTAAGGAGTTGAGCACAGGAAAGAACATTTTCGTAATATTTGATGAATTGTTCCGCGGTACCAATGTAAAGGATGCCTATGAAGCTACAATAGCCGTTACAACGGGATTTGCCAAAAAGCGCAACAGCATGTTTATCATTTCCACACACATTATTGAAGCAGGCGAAGTGCTGAAGGAACGCTGTGCAAACATTAGCTTTAAATATCTGCCTACCAGAATGAACGGAACGAATCCGGTATATACCTATACGCTTGAAACCGGTATTACCGACGACCGGCACGGGATGATCATCATAAATAACGAAGGCATACTTGAACTGTTAAAAAAAGGGAAGGAGGTTAGCTCTATATGAGTTTCATAGCTGATAAACAAACACTGGAAGATTTGAATTTATTGGGTAAGTTCAAACAACACTCTATTTTTAGCCTTTTTAACAAGGTAAACACCTCGGGAGCAGAAAAGCTGCTTAACGAAATGTTTCAGAACCCGCTTACCGAACCAGGGGCAATAAACAAGCGCAGCGCCATCTTAAAATACTTTCAAAGCAAGCAATTGTCGTTCCCGTTCGCTAATGAACAATTTAGCATGGTGGATAACTACCTTAGCGGAAGTGGCGGCAGGCATTACCTTACAGCATTGATCGTGCTGGGAAAGAAAAAACTGCTGGGCACGATAGTAAGGGATGAAGAATACAAAAAAACGCAAAGCAGCCTTCAACAAACCATTGCCCTGCTAAACCAATGTAAAACATTTATCAGCCAATTTTTAAATGACGATGACCATCCGTTTTACAATGAAGTACTTGCTGTAAAAAATATACTGGATGACCCAAAACTGGAATGGCTGGCAATAGAACAAAACAACCAGCTATCCTTAACAAAAATGGCCAGGTATGATAACCTGCTGAGGCACAAAATGCAGGCAGCATTAACAATAGTAATAGATACCTTTTACCTGCTGGATTTATATATATCTGTTGCCAACCTCGCACAGGCGAAGGACTTCAACTTTGCACAAGCCCGACCCAAAGAAGACAACCTGTTTACTGCTACAGCCTTAAGACATCCGGGTATTGGAAAAGCTGTGGCCAACCCGGTGTCTTTCCATCAACATAGCAACATGATCTTTTTAACCGGGGCCAATATGGCGGGGAAATCTACGTTCATGAAAGCTTTCGGTATCAATGTTTACCTGGCACACATGGGCTTCCCGGTAGCGGCAAAAGGAATGGAATTTTCAGTAAAGGACGGCATTTACACTTCTATCAATGTGCCCGACAACCTGAATATGGGCTATAGCCATTTTTACGCGGAAGTATTAAGGGTGAAAAACGTTGCAGAGGAAGTAAGCAGTGGTAGAAGCCTGGTAATTATATTCGACGAGTTGTTTAAAGGCACCAATGTAAAGGATGCTTATGATGCTACACTGGCCGTAACAGCCGCCTTTAGTGAATATGCTAACTGCTTATTCATTATTTCCACTCATATTATAGAAGCAGGCGAAGTTCTGAAAGAACGGAATAACATACAAATGCTGTACCTGCCTACCATTATGAATGGTAATATCCCCCAATACACTTATAAGTTACAACCAGGCATTTCCAGCGACCGCCATGGTATGATGATCATTGAAAATGAAGGAATACTGGAATTACTGGACACAAACTAAATATCCTATGAAAAAAATAAAATACATCGCAACAATAATTTTAATGATTGGAATAGCTATAAACGCTTATGCACAAACAGCAAAAACTCCAGCAGACCAAGCTAAACAAATGCAGGTGCAATTAAAGCTCAGCGATGTGCAAACAAGCAAATTAACGGTTGTTTTGGAGCAAATAAACAAGGAGCAGGCCAATGATAAAGCAGCACAGGCTAACTTCAAAAACTGGCAGGCTACACATAACACAAAAGCGATGATTAACTATGTGTTGAAACAGATGAATGCAAACGCCTTTAGGATAGAACAGATTTTAACACCTGAACAAAATAAAACTTTTCAGGGGATGCTTAAAGAGCGACGTGATGCTTTGAACAGGATGGCCGATTCACAAAAGTAATAGAAAACCAAAAATAGCTATTAAGTAACCATCCTTATTTATATCAGATAATAAACTAAATAAAAAATTATGAAAAGAATGATCTTATTGGCTTTGGGTTTAGTACCGGCAGCGGTATGGGCTCAAAGTAACAGCTTTGTATTAAACGCAAAAGTTGAACAGGCTGCAGCACCTGCTAAAGCCTACCTTATTTACCGGTCTGAAGATAAATTGATAACTGATTCAGCAGTGGTTAATAAAGGTGTTTTTAAATTTGCAGGTACATTAACCGACCCGGTAAGGGCGCAGTTAGTGCTTGACCATACAGGTATAGGACTGTCGAAATTAGGTCGCGATGCCGATGTGGTTGTTGTATACCTTGAAAAAGGCGAAATAGGCGTAACAGCAAAGGACTCTGTTAAAAACGCGGTGTTTAAGGGTTCAAGGCTTAACGATGAAAACAAAGCCTACAAAACATTAACACAGGCACCCGACAAAGATATAGCAGCGCTCAATGAAGAGTATATGTCGGCACCTGCAGATAAAAAGGACAACCAGGATTTTAAAGATGGCCTGCAGGCCCGCTATAATAAGATAGTTGAAACTAAGCACACCTTACAGCAGCAATTTATCAGGCAACATCCTGATTCATACATTAGCTTACTTACATTAATGGAGGAAAGCGGCAATGATATTGATGTTGCTAGCGTTGAACCGGTTTACAAAAGCCTTTCGGCAAGTGTACGTAATACCGCCGCTGGTATCCAGTTCGCAAAATCTATAGATGCGGCTCGTGCTACCTCTGTCGGCACCATGGCCCCTGTATTTACACAAAATGATGTAAATGATAAACCTGTGAGCCTTGCAGCCTTTCGCGGAAAATACGTTTTGGTTGATTTTTGGGCATCATGGTGCGGCCCTTGCCGTGGCGAAAACCCGAATGTAGTAAAAGCCTATAATCAATATAAAAGTAAGAACTTTACCATACTGGGAGTTTCCTTAGACCGCCCAGGTAAAAAAGACGACTGGCTGGCCGCTATTAAAGCCGATGGCTTGGAGTGGACACAAGTATCGGACCTTAAGTTTTGGGATAATGAGGTTGCTAAGTTGTACGGCATTCGATCTATTCCACAAAATTACCTGCTTGATCCAACCGGGAAAATCATAGGTAAAAACCTGCGTGGTGATGAATTAGAAAAAAAGTTAGCGACCCTGCTCAATTAATAAAAACAACATGAAACTTAAATTTCTTTTTATTTCAAGCCTCATTGCAGGTGTTATCAGCACCGCACAGGCACAAACCCTTCCGCTTGATCCAGCCGTTCGCACGGGTAAACTGGCCAACGGTTTCACTTATTACATCCGTCATAACGAAGAACCAAAGAACCGGGTAATGCTGTATTTGGTAAATAAGGCAGGCTCGGTACTGGAAGATGAAGACCAGCGTGGGCTGGCGCATTTCATGGAACACATGAGTTTTAACGGCACTACGCACTATCCGCATAACCAGTTAATTGATTATTTGCAAAAGGCAGGGGTAAGGTTTGGGGCAGATATAAATGCTTATACCAGCTTTGACGAAACGGTATACGAGCTGCCTATCCCTTCAGACAAACCTGAACTTTTAAAAAGCGGCCTGGAGATAATGCGCGACTGGGCGCACGAGGCCCTGCTTGATCCAGGAGAAATAGACAAGGAGCGGGGTGTAGTGTTGGAAGAAAAACGCTTGGGCAAAGGCGCAGGCGAAAGGATGAGAAGGCAATACTGGCCGGTTATACTGAATAACTCGCGTTACGCAGAGCGTATTCCTATAGGCTTAGATACCGTGCTGAATAACTTTAAAAGACCTGTAATAGCCCGGTTTTACAATGATTGGTACAGACCGGACCTGCAGGCGCTGATCATAGTCGGCGATATTAACGTAGACCAGATTGAAGCACAGGTAAAACAACAGTTTGCCAGCTTAAAAAACCCGGTACACGAAAGGGTACGCACTAAATATACTGTACCGCTTGACGGAAAGAACCATTTTATGGCGGTAACCGACAAGGAGATGACCACAACGGAAGCCGAAATTATGATTAAACATAAGGCACCAGAATTAAAAACAGCGGCAGATTACCGCACTGCATTGATACAGGGTCTGTTTGACCAGATGCTAAGCGGACGTTATGCAGAATTATTAAGGAAATCTGATCCTCCGTTTGTGTCAGGTAGCGCAGGTATATCCAGCTTTATGGGCGGTTTGGATGATTATGGCGCAAGCGTACAGGCAAAACCCGGCGAGCTGGAAAAGGGAGTAAAAGCCGTGTGGCGTGAAACAGAAAGACTGAAACGTTTCGGCTTTACAGCCACAGAACTTGAGCGGGCTAAAACGGCTTACCTCAATGACATGGAAAGCGAGCTAAAGGAAAAAAGCAAAACCAATTCCGCCAGTTATGTAAAGGAATACCAGGCATATTTCCTGACTGGCGAAGCTGCCCCAGGGATAGATAAAGAATATCAGCTGACTAAAGATGCCATGCCGGGCATCACATTAACAGATGTTAACAGCCTGGCCAAAATTTATATCACCAGCACCAACCGTGATGTATTGGTATTGGCGCCGGAAAAAGATAAAAGTGCCTTGCCAGATGAAGCCACAGTTAACAGCTGGCTCAAATCTGTAGAAGCGGAAAGCCTGGCGCCTTATAACGACGAGGTAAGCTCCAAACCGCTTTTAAGCGCAACACCAACTCCTGGTAAGATCAAAAGCGAAGAAGAAAACAAGGAATTTAACATAATCACCATAACCTTAAGTAACGGTGTAAAAGTATTGTTAAAGCCTACCGATTTTAAGAATGATCAAATCATTTTTAGCGGTTTTGCATCGGGGGGGACTTCATTGTACAGTGATGCGGATTACCAGTCGGCAGCCAATGCAGCCGGTATCATTTCGGCAAATGGCATAGGTAATTACAATACAGGCGAGCTAAGTAAGTACCTGGAAGGTAAACAAGTAAGTGTTAGGCCCTACATTAATGAACGCTTTGAAGGCATTAATGGCGGCGCAACACCTAAAGATTTGGAAACGGCCCTGCAATTGACCTATGCTTACTTTACCGAACCACTAAAAGACACCGCAATTTTTAAAGGGATCATTGATCGCTCCAAAGCAAGCCTCGCTAATCGGGCTAATGACCCGAATAGTGTATTTGGTGATACAGTTAGTGCAGTTTTAGGCAACCATAACATCCGCAGAACCGGCCCGAGCCTGCAAAAGCTAAAACAGATAGACCTTGACAAAGCCTATGATATTTACAAGGAGCGCTTTGCTGATGCCAGTAATTTCACGTTCACTTTTGTAGGAAGCATAGACACGAATACTATTAAACCCCTGCTTGAAAAATACCTGGGTTCATTACCATCGGCAAACAAGCATGAAGATGCAAATGATTTGAATATCCACGCGCCGGCAGGCAGAATAGAAAAAACGGTTTACAAGGGAACCGAACCTAAGGCTACGGTTTACCTGGTGTATACCGGCACATATGATTACAGCCCGGATAACAATGTGAAAATGGACGCGATGAAAGAAACGCTGGAGATACGGCTGTTACAACGGCTGCGTGAAGACGAAAGCGGTGTTTACAGCCCGGGCGCTCAGGTAGGCACTGTAAAACTACCACAGCAGCGTTATAGCTTTATGGTTCATTTTGGTTGTGCACCTCAAAATGTAGAAAAGCTTATCGCCTCAACATTGGATGAGATCAATAAGCTAAAAACCGACGGTCCTCTGCAGGAAAACATAGATAAATGGCGGGCAGAAGAGAAAACCAGTTTTGAACCGCAATTAAAAACCAACAACTTTTGGCTGGGCTACCTTAACGGTCAATTACAAAACCAGGAAAAACTGGATGAGGTTAACAATTACAATGGTTTGCTGGATAATGTAAAACCCGGCGATGTTAAAATCATGGCTGGCAAATACCTTAATGGTGATAATTACATCAGATTGGTGCTGATGCCGGAAAGCGTAAATACAGCAGCTAAATAATGATAAATAAGATATGATCTTCCTGCACCAATCGTTCTTTATAAGATCAGTTAATAGTTTAATTTAGTTTGGACGCCGCTTGGGTGCAAGTGGCGTTTTTTAGTTCACCAGTTTGCCTATTTCTTTCACCATTCCGTTAAATTCATTATTGTCATATAAACGGGTCAGGTATATTATTTTGCCATTTGCATCTATTACCACGTTACGTGTTACACCACTCTTTTTATCGGCAAAACGTCCAAATATATTGGCACCCGGATCAAGCGCAAACGGATAAGTAACATGCATATCCTGGTGGTACTTTTGCACCTTTGCTAAAGGCTCGTCGCGGTCGATACCGATCAAAACCACATTTTTATCCTTAAAGGCTTTCCATACCTCATTTTCCAGGTGCGGGATTTCCTCACGGCAAACGCTGCACCAGCTGGCTGTAAACTGTAAAACTACTATCTTTCCTCTAAGCTTTTTTAGGGATGTTTTTGTCCCGTCGGTTAAAACCAGTTCAAAATCATCCGGTGCCTGGTCACCAACTTTTATCGTATAACCCCGGTCATCGTTACTTGCCGCTGCGGGCTTACTTTGCTGCGCTTTTACACCTGTTAATATCAAAAGCTGGAATACTGCGAACAGTGTAAATTTAATGTGTTTCATTTTATCGTGTTTAATATGTAAAGCTGGTATTATTTCGATCAAAAGTTATTTATAGCAATTATAGAATTTTATCAGGTATTTCAGCATTATTAACCGGAGCCAATCGTTCACTTTTGATAAACTTTTGAGTTGATATTTAGCAAAATTCTAAAAATAATCTATAATATCTATAGTTTTTATATAATTAATTTGCAAAGTTCATTCCTTTCTCTACATTTGCTATCGTTATGAACAAAACAACTGTCAAAACCCTATATTTTGAACCCTTGACCAAACAGGGGTGTTGTTGCTGTTGTTGCCGCTGAGCAAACCGATTTATCAAAAACAGAGTAATAATTCAATTCCAACTTTTTAATAAACACCAAGATGCATAGCGCAGTGGGGGTTTTAAATATTGACTTGGAAAGTTTAACTGCCTTTTTATTCAGCGAGCACGGCGAATAGCCTAAAATAAATGAAAAACTCAGGAATTCAAATTTGACTAAGATATACCAATCTGTAATGATGGAGATACAAGCCGTATGAGTTCTTTACAGGATCCTTTTTTTACCGAACACCTTTTCAAATTAACTATTAACTGATCCATAAAATAAACCAAATTATGCCTATGATAAAACAGAAGTAAGAGTTAAAGAAAAAACCTCAAGCAAGGCTTGTTAGTTTTAGTGTTAATCAGTTTTTTCAATCCCGGCTATTGCCGGGAAATGGTCAGGTGGCTGAGCGGTTAGGCTAAGGTATTCAAAACCTTCTACAGCGGTTCAAATCCGTTTCTGACCTCAGCGCTTATGCGTAAAGATTCTTCTCATACTAGGTTTATAATTGGTTAGTAAAAGGCCCCTGCCCATCAGGGGCTTTACTTTTAATCTAAAAAGGATGCCAGAACTAATCCAGGAAAAGAAGAAAATATAAAACATTATCGGATCGTGGAATAGCAAACGATTAGTTTATCCACTATCCAGCGTGAATGGCATAAAAAAATTAAACACAAATTAGAATACAATCGATAGATATTTAAATAGACAACAATCATGGCAACATTAACAAAATGGGTTTTAGACCCTTTACATTCAGAAGTACAGTTTAAAGTAAAACACCTGGTTATATCAACAGTGAGTGGTTTTTTCAGAGACTTTGAAGGTGAATTGGATACTGAAAATGGCGACTTTACAGATGCAAAAATCAATTTCTCTTTAGGTGTCAGTAGTATCGACACCAATCAGGGCCAACGCGATGAACATTTAAAGTCGACTGAGTTTTTTGATGCTGAAAAGTATCCTGAAATCTCTTTTAAATCCACTTCATTTACTAAAAAAGGCGACGACGAGTACGCCCTGATTGGTGACCTTACCATAAAAAATGTTACCAAACCGGTAACCCTGGCTGTTGAATACGGAGGTTCAAATGCTGATTTTTATGGTAATACCAAGGCTGGTTTTGAAATTACGGGAAAAGTTAACCGTAAGGAATTTGGATTAACATATGATGGTATAACCGAAGCCGGTGCAATTGTTTTGGGCGAAGACATCAAATTGTTGATAAACGTTCAGTTTGCCAGGCAGCCCGGAAATTAAGATTTCAAATTTGATAGAACAAAGTTAGCCGGTGCGATAATCAGATTGTCGCATCGGTTTTCATTTATCCTGTCTTTTTAGCATTGCTGGCCAAAATAATATTTCTTTATCAGATGATAGTGTATGTTCAAGGTTAAGTAAATGTCACTTATTACCATGATGATCGTGATTTGGAAGAACCCGGTATTTCAAACATAGGTATAGCATAAATTGCAAAGTGTGACAGTTTGTTTAACCTGTCTTATCTCACGCTTATGTTCGGAAGCCATATTAAACAGATATTCATACATGTAAAATACCAAAAGGAAAGATTCTTAAATATTAGCTTAATAACGCGGCGCTTAGGATAGTCTCTTTCGCAATCATATCAGCAATGGAGGTTTGTTCCAATATTTTCACACTGGCGTCTCTTATTTCCATAAACTTTGCCCTGATACTACAGGTGACCTCATTGTGGCATTCGTCGCACTTATGATAAAAGTTTAGGCTTGCACATGGTACCATAGCTATAGGACCGTCCGTAAGTCGTAGAATTGCGGCTAATGTTATATCCTCCGCGGCTTTATTAAGTGCATACCCGCCGCCGGCGCCTTTTTTACTATATAGAAACCCGGCGTTACGCAAATCCAATAATATAGACTCCAGAAACTTTCGGGGTATCCGCTCTTGCTCCGCTATTTGCGCTATTTGCATGGGGGGCTTATCCATGTTTTTACCCATAATTATAAGTGCCTTAATAGCGTACTTGGTCTTTTTTGATAGCATAAATTAAAATGATTGCTTAAAAATAATGAATAAACACTCCTAATGAAACAAACTAGAGTTATTTAGTTCAAACAACGATTAGTACTTATAAGAAATTAAGCCGCTAAATTTACAAACTTGCTTATATTGTGAAATATGAATTCATATGCAATAGTTACTGTACAAATAAAGGTTCAGTAATGAGTGAGAAATCAAATTTAGGCAATTGGCTTGTACTGTCAGACCTTAAATTCTGGAATAATGAAGCTGCTCAGCTATATGCTGTAAGGGCTATTCCTCAAAACTTTCTTATCGGTCCTGATGGTAAAATAGTCGGCAAAAACCTTCGTGGAGAGGACCTTGAAAATAAACTAAAGGAACTATTCAGTAATTAACTAACCATGTAAACTTAATGAGCAGCAAGATATTAGTGAGTTATAATTTCAATTTATAAGGTCACTAATATCTGCTGCTATTTCAATCCACCCGTTAAAAAAACCAAATGAAAAAATTAAGTATGTGGGGCATTGCTCCGGCATGCCTGTGGATTATATTGTCCGCTGTTTTGAGTTCTTGCACTTCGCAACACAAAATGGAGTTATCACATAGTGCTCCTACAAATGATACATTGTCCCTTTGGAGAATAGAGGTGCTGATACCGGCTAAATATATAGATAGAATGTCAGGTAGCGCAATAGACGCAGGGTTTAGTTCATACAGCGTTAAGTGGAACGGTAGCGGAAACTTATCAACTATACAACTTTTGTTTCAGTCAAAAGACCGTGAACAGGTTGAGCTTTCAAAGAACAATTACTGGAAAGCGGCGTGGCGCAACAAGTTGTCATCATCCCAGAGAGAACCAGGTGGTCAATGAGCACTTATAATTAGCACCTCAAAGTTGTGACAAAATACGAGTTAAACTATAGGCATAATATATGATTATTGAAACTTTTCTGTAATATTGGTCATTCCTGGTTTGATACGGGAAAAATTGAAAAAGTTAACCGCGAAATATGGCAGGTATCATCGATCTGATAGGCAATACGCCTCTTGTACAATTAAGTAGGCTCAACGTAAATCCAAACGTGAAGGTATATGCTAAACTGGAAGGCAATAACCCGGGTGGCAGTGTAAAGGACCGCGCGGCACTCTACATGATTCGTAACGCAATAGCGCTGGGTGAAATTAAGCCTGGCACAAGGTTGATAGAAGCCACCAGCGGTAATACCGGGATTGCACTGGCCATGATCGCCCGTTTGTATGACCTGGAAATAGAACTGGTTATGCCGTCGAACTCAACGAGGGAGCGAGTGTTGACCATGACTGCTTTTGGCGCCCAGGTTACCTTGCTGGATAACATGGAGGTCTGTCGCGATTACGCAACGGAAAAAGGAGCAACGGATGGGTATTACCTGCTTGACCAGTTTGCCAACCCGAATAATTACCTGGCACATTACCAAACAACGGGGCCTGAGATCTGGCGTGATACAGATGGACAAATTACGCATTTTGTCAGCGCCATGGGCACTACCGGTACCATCATGGGCTGTTCAAAATTCTTAAAGGAGCAAAATTCTGCTATACAGATTGTGGGCTGCCAACCAGCGGAAGATGCGTCCATACCAGGCATCCGGCGCTGGCCCGCGGCATACCTGCCCAAAATATTTGATCCGAAGCGCGTGGATCTTTTGGTCGATATCGCTGAAACGGACGCCGTGCAAACCGCGCGTGAACTGGCTAAAGTGGAAGGCATATTTGCTGGCATGAGTACGGGTGGTGCAGGGTATGCGGCGTTGAAGCTGGCTGCAACACTAAATTCAGGCGTTATTGTTTTTATCGCCTGCGACAGGGGAGACCGTTATTTAAGCAGCGACCTTTTCGGATAGCTGCATATATATATACATTCATTAAATTACGTGATTACTGATGAAAGATAACAAATCGGATGATTTTTTAGCCCTACTGTACCAAACACATAAAATGGAATGGGAAGCGACCCCCCGGACAAAGGATTGTGTGGCTTGGCTGTCCGATCTGTTTGAATTTTTATTCCCGAATAACCAGGCAAACAAATTGTCTATTTATAGCGGGCAGCTTAAAAAGAACCAAATAGACCTGATCAATATCCTGTTAAGCTACCTTGACCCCAGCCGTGTTGAAATCGAGGGCGCAGTGAATTCTTTTTACGATTCGCTGAAACAACTCTATCTCGACCTCCGGCAGGATGCAGCCATGATCTATGAAAAAGACCCTGCAGCTGTCAGTATCCATGAGGTGATCGTTTCTTACCCTGGTTTTTATGCCATCGCGGTTTATCGCATCGCCCACCGGCTATCCCAACTGGAAATACCTATTCTGCCCCGGATACTGAGCGAATACGTCCATGGCAAAACAGGGGTTGACATCCATCCGAAAGCCAGTATCAAT
>Ga0302309_10000228_pt1 | contig 73675 bp, 76 predicted proteins | sample III_Palsa_N1_1_FD_200453 | JGI IMG/M metagenome (GOLD analysis project Ga0302309, IMG submission 200453) | Peat permafrost microbial communities from Stordalen Mire near Abisko, Sweden - III_Palsa_N1_1 | ecosystem: Environmental > Terrestrial > Soil > Palsa > Peat permafrost | place: Sweden...
GCCAGTCCCGATTCCGGCTTCCCGCTTTTTGCTTCCCGGTTCTTTGCTTTCGCCTCTCCCCTTCCTGCCTTCTGCTACCCGCCTTCTTCCGACTGCTGCGCTACATGATTTCGTTTCTTAAAAGAACTTGTCTCTTCCCCGTCACGGTTCAGATATATTTTTTACCCTTTTGGAAGGGTTAAAATTTCAATGTTTTGTAGTCCGGAAATCGCTTCCTTCCTTTTCGCTATTTAGCGCCCGTTTGTTTTGGGACTGCAAAGGTACGAACCTTTTTTACTTGTGCAAATTTTTATTTTTTATTTTTCGATTTGCCTTTTCAGAGAACATCCCGCTTCCTTATTTGCGGGCTGCAAAGGTATGAAGATTTACCACTCCGTCAAACACCCGCCATAATATTTTTGCAAATAGTTTGTAATTGATTGGGGATGAGGTTAAAAAAATGACCACTAATTTCTTTGATTGTTGGATTTCGTTGATAATGCTTGTTGTATCGTGTTGAATAGCCCGATAATTTTTTTCTATACTATATATAATAGCGTATTGTATTAGCGCCGGTGAATTAACTTTTGAAGTTTAATTCGGCTATTATTTGTTTTTTAACGGTCTCATTGAGGGCTTCGCCGTTTAGAAACTTCGAAAGTTAATGTTGGCTGTAATTCTACACTATATATACTACTATAAGTGTCAGGATAATCCTTTAATCTGTTTAATTGTGGTTCAAGACAAATGCGTTAGTGATTGAAAGGGTTTAGCCCGGCAGCGCGGGCCGCAGCGCTGATTGCCGGGCCGGAGCGCAGCGCAGCCCTGAAAAGCACGTCCGCCAATCGGCGGAAACGCCCAAATTCACCCGAATCAAAATTTTTCACTGTTGTTTATTTTCAATGGCGTTCAAGAGGGCTACAGCCGTTTACTGAATTTCAGAATATTAACGATCCATACATTCTGTTAATTTATGAATTCTGAAAATTCTGATTCAGACAACTACCCTCTAACGTTAAAAAACGTTAAAAAACCGCCTGCATACAACGCCGTTAATTTTGCCGTTATATATTCGCCTGTAAATAAATAATTGACGGGTTTACATTATATAACTATCTTTGCAGGATGTTTAAAAAACAACTATCAGTAGTAGGGGGGATTTTAATTGTACTAATGCTGGCTTTTGCGGGTTGTAAAAGCAAATTTGAAAAGCTAAAAGCAAGTAACGATTATGCCAAGAAATATCGCGAGGCTATACGCCTATATAATAAGCGCGATTACAGCAAGGCGCTGGAGCTTTTTGAAACGCTGGTGGCACGCTACCGCGGACAAAGCCAGGCGGAAGACCTATATTACTATTACGCTTACACTAACTACAAACTGAGGGATTATACATCGGCACGTTACCATTTTAAAACGTTTGCCGAAACTTACCCAACCAGCTCGAGGGCGGAGGAATGCCGGTTTATGGCTGCATATTGCTATTACCTTGATTCACCGATCTTCTCGCTTGATCAGAGCAATACGCAAAGCGCGATTGACGCCCTGCAATTGTTTATAAACCTTTACCCAAAAAGCGAACGTGTTGTTGAGGCTAGCAAGCTGATACAAAACCTGCGCGATAAGCTGGAAAGAAAATCGTACGAGAACTCGAAATTATATTTAACTATCGGCGATTACCAGGCAGCCGTTATTTCGTTCGGCAATTCACTGCGTGATTACCCGGATACCAAGTATGCCGAGGAAATGGAGTATTTAACTATACAGGCACAATATCTTTTCGCTAAGAAGAGTGGTGAATTTTACCAGGAAGCACGGTATACCCAAGCTATTGAGTTTGCAGATGAGTTCACCGAAAAATACCCTAAAAGCCAGTATCTGCCATCAACTGCCGAGCTGAAAAAAGAAAGCGACCGTGGCATTATACAGGCTAAAAAGGTACTTGCCGAAGCGGCAGCCGATGAAAAATTATACAGGCGCTTAGCTAGAAGAGATAGTTCAAAAGCACAATTGCCGTCTGAAAAAGGGCTAACAGATCAGAAAATTCCAAATTAAAAAATTGATATGAGCAATAACAATAATAACAGCACCAAGCCTGCCGTAGCGAGCAGCACCGTAACCCGCGACCTGCGTGAGCTTGACACTCAAACAGGTAATATATATGAATCGATAGTAATTATGTCGAAAAGGGCAAACCAGATATCGAATAATATAAAGGAAGAATTGCACCAGAAGCTTTCGGAGTTTGCGTCATCAAATGACAACCTGGAAGAAGTATTCGAAAATCGCGAACAGATAGAAATATCAAAATATTACGAAAAACTGCCAAAACCAACACTGGTTGCCGTGCAGGAATTTTTAGACGATAAGGTTTACTACCGTAACCCGGCTAAAGAGCAATAGCCCCCCAGCCCCCTAACCGCGTGTCGCCTTAGCTTTAGCGGTGGCGCAAGGGGGAGTATAAAGAAGAATAGAATGAACTCCCTTTAATGGGAGTTTTTTGTTTGCGGAATTGTTAATTTAGCCACCGTAATTCCCCCTTCAGGGGGCGAGGGGGTATATGCTTCAAAATAAAAAAATACTTTTAGGCATCTGCGGCAGTATAGCGGCTTATAAATCGGCTACGCTGGTACGCTTGCTGGTGAAAGCCGGCGCGGAAGTGCAGGTAGTGATGACGCCCGATGCTACCAATTTTATTACGCCGCTAACGCTCTCCACCCTATCAAAAAAACCGGTTTTTGTTGAATATTTTGCGCCGGAAACCGGCGAATGGAATAACCACGTGGAATTAGGCCTGTGGGGCGACTTGTTTTTGATAGCCCCGGCAAGCGCTAACACCATAGCAAAAATGGCAAACGGGCTTTGTGACAATTTGCTCACGGCGGTCTATCTATCGGCCAAATGCCCGGTTTATTTTGCCCCGGCGATGGACCTGGATATGTGGAAGCATGAATCGACCGTTGAGAGCGTAACCAAAGTTCAATCTTACGGAAACATCCTGATAAAACCTGGCACCGGCGAACTGGCGAGCGGCTTACATGGCGAAGGCAGGATGGCCGAACCCGAAGAAATAGTTAGCTTTTTGGATGCTGATATTAAAAGCAAAATGCCTTTGGCCGATTGCAAAATACTGGTAACTGCCGGGCCTACTTATGAGGCGATAGACCCGGTGCGGTTTATTGGCAATCATTCATCAGGTAAAATGGGGTTTGCTATTGCCGACGAACTGTCGATTTTGGGTGCTGACGTGATACTGATCTCCGGGCCGACAGCACAAATAAGTAAACAACATTCGGTTAAACGGATAGATGTTACTTCGGCAGCGGAGATGCTTGCAGCCTGCGAAAAATATTATCCCGAAGTAAAAGCCTGCATTATGAGCGCCGCCGTTGCGGATTATACGCCGGTTAACGTATCGGCTAAAAAAATAAAAAAAGAAGGTTATAACCTGGGAATCGAATTAACTGCTACTACCGATATTTTAAAAATATTGGGCAGCAAAAAGCAGCCCGGCCAGTTACTGGTAGGTTTTGCTTTGGAAACAGATGATGAAGAACAGAACGCCATCCGGAAATTAGAAACTAAGAATCTTGATTTTATTGTGCTAAATTCGCTTAATGATGCCGGTGCAGGGTTTAAAGGCGATACCAATAAAATAACCATTATAGACCGTGACCTGCAAAAAACAACTTACAGCTTGAAAAGCAAGGAAGAAGTTGCGCGTGATATTTGTAATAAGCTGATAGACCTGATATAGAAATGAAAACGTTTTGCATTTATCTCCTTTTAATATCCCTGGCTTATACAGCACAGGCGCAGGATTTGAATGCACGGGTTACTGTACTTGCCCCAAAGCTGCAAAATGTTAGCAAACGCGTTTTTGACGACCTGGCAACAGCCATGAAGGATTTTTTGAACGGCCGCAAATGGTGCGCCGACCCTATTGAGCCGCAGGAACGTTTTGAATGTTCGTTTGTTTTTACCGCAACCAGTTATGATGGTGCAGGTAATTGGGGCGGCGAATTACAGGTGCAATCATCAAGGCCGGTTTACAATAGCTCCTATACTACCACTCTTTTGAGCGTTAACGACAAGGACGTACAATTCACTTACAACCAGGGTGAACCTATCGATTATACCGACCAAAACTATACCAGTAACCTGAGTTCTATCATGGCATTTTATGCCTATATAATTATTGGGATAGATTATGACAGTTTTTCGCGTTTTGGCGGTTCCTATTATTTCAACCTCGCCCAAAATGTAGTTAGCCTGGCGCAAACATCATCTTACAAAGGCTGGAAGGCGTTTGATAATAATAATGTTAGCCGTTACTGGCTAAGCCAGAACCTGAACGACAAAGCATACGCGCCCCTGCGCAGCTTTATATATGATTATCACCGCAACGGATTGGACGTAATGGCCGATAACTCCGGCAAAGGGTTAAAGGAAATAATCGGCTTGCTGCCTGTTTTGGGACAGTTAGACCGTACCCGTCTCGGCGCTATGCTGCCATTGGTGTTTTTTAGTGCCAAAAGCGATGAGCTAACCGCGATACTTTCTAAAGCCGATTCACAGGATAAAACCCAGGCGATGAATACGCTTTTGCAAGTCGATCCGGGCGATGGGAATAAGTACCAGGCGTTGCAGAAATAATTAGTAAGTATCAAATGCTTATGCAAAATAGTTTTTTTACGCAGTCAGCCTTCAATATCAATTTTGGAAAAGAGATGGCGTCGGCTGTACGTGTTTATGAGCAGCGGCAGAAGAGCGGGATGAAAGATAATTCACTTGCAGTATATGATTTTATTTTCATTTCGGACACCGAAATGAAACTTCAGTCGCTTGGAGAGTTTTTATCTAAAAATTACGGTTACAAAATTAAGCCGGTTACAAAACATTCGGGTTATTATGAATTGACTGGTGATAGTATTGAATTTCCGGTCGATGAAGATAATCTAATGTACTGGTCGCTCGATCTATACTGTAAAGGTTATGAATTTGATTGTAAATTAGATGGCTATGGCGCAATAGGTGACCCGGGAAATCAAACCTTTATTGACATTGAAGCCAGGCTTTATGATCAGTATTTCGACATAGCTATGAAGGCTTACGATAAAAGAAATTTAGGTATGGCCTTTATTTATCTCTCTAATGCAATTAAAGTTAACCCAAGAGACCCTAACGGATGGTATTCAAGAGCAATTATTAAAGATGAATTGTATACCTGGAAATCAGCAAGAAAAGATTATGATAAAGCGATTGAATTGGCACCAGATTTTATAGATGCCATTGTAAACAGAGCCGCTAATAAAGACGAAGCTGGAGAATATTTAGATGCAATTGACGACTACTCAGCGGTTATAGAATTAGAACCGCATAATGCAATGGCGTATTTCAATAGAGGTAATTCGAAATTTAATATAAACGATAAAAAAGGCGCCTGTAAAGATTGGCATATTGCAAAAGATTTAGGGGCTGATTATGCTCAGCAAAGAATTGATGAGAATTGCAATAGTTCTCTTAAAACTAAATTTATCGGATTGTTCGCCAAATAGCCGAAAAGAAAATACGATATCAATACAAGTGATTTTGGAGAAATAGAAATGAAGTCTTCCCATAATAATTCATTTTGCATCGCTGATAATTCAACATCCACTTAAGAATTTCTTCTCTTAATTCTGTCTCAAACCTGTAACGTTTTCACTCCCCACGCGTCTTTTTGTTAAAAAATGTAAAAATATTTGCATGTACGAAATATATCGTATATAATTGTACGAAGATATTCGTAATAGAGAAAGAAAGATGGAAATTAAACCAACAGAAAGCGAACTGGAGATACTACAGGTGATTTGGGAAAAAGGCGAGTGCAGCGTTCGCGATGTGCATGACGTACTGGCCAAAACCAAGGATGCCGGCTATACCACTACCCTCAAGCTGATGCAGATCATGCACGACAAAGGTTTGCTGGAGCGCGATACTACTGCTAAAACCCATTTATATAAAGCTGTTATCACTCGCGGGCAGGCGCAAACCACCGCACTGGACAAAATACTGTCCACCGTATTTAAAGGTTCAACGTCCGACCTGGTCATACAGGCACTTGGTAACCGCCGCGCTTCAAAGGATGAGATAGATGCGATAAGAAATTACCTCGATCAGTTCGAGAAGAAAGGTTAACTATAAACAGTAAAGCATTATGGGAAACATGCTATATAATATCAGCCAGGTTTTGGGCTTAACTATCATCCACTCATTGTGGCAGGGTTTGCTTATTTATTTTGTGCTAAGGATGGTGTTGTTATTTCCCGGGCAGCTGTCATCGTCAAAAAAATACCTGCTGGCGCTAAGCAGCCTGTTTGCCATAACTGCCTGGTTCTTTTATACCTTAATTAAACAGGTTTATTTATTTGATTGGCTGGCCGCCGTACCGGCAAAGACACCGGGGGCACCACTGCTGCTTACTTTGCCGGCCGGCGTTCACCAGTTTAATGACGACAGCATCCGTTATTATTATAGCATCGAGGGTTTTCTGCCTTATATAACTGCCGTTTATATTATCGGTTTAATGTTTAGTGTTGGGAGGATCATCGCCGCCAATAAAAAAACAGCTTTCATCCGCAGGAATGCAAGCTTTTCATCCGAACTACAGCAACAGGTTAACAAGTTTGCTGCTAAACTGGGCATCAGTAAAAAAATACAGATCGGCTTGAGCAAGTTGGTAAATGTACCTTGTATGACGGGTTACTTAAAACCGATGATCCTGCTGCCTTTCACCTTACAAACTTATTTATCGGCTAATGAAATAGAGGCTATTATTCTGCACGAACTTGCCCACATTAAAAGAAACGACTACCTATTAAATATACTACAGCAGGTAATAGCTATACTGCTGTTTTTTAACCCCTGCGCCCAACTCATTAACAAATTGATAAATGAGGAGCGCGAAAACGCATGCGACGACCTGGTTGTAAAGGCCGAAGCGGAACCTATAACTTATGCAAAGGCTTTGCTAAAGCTGGCGCAATACAGCCAAAACGACCGGAAGCTAGCCCTGGCCGCCACAGGCAAAAAGTACCACCTATTAAACAGAATTGAACGTATCATGAAAAGTAAAAACACAAAATCAAGCGCACGGCCGGCATTGTTGGCTATGCTCATATTCACTGTTAGCATGGGCGCTGTTGCCCTGCTTAACCCGCAAATCGCACAGGGTAAAATATCCGTAAAAGCGATGCGCCCGGTTATTGAACAGTTACTGGCTGACACCACGCATAAACAGGCTGTTAAAACACATGCAGTGGTAAAAACAAAACATGCTGTAAAGCATAACACCAAAGTTGATGACAAAACATTCGATGAGCTAAATGCCGATATACAAAAGTACAGCGATGCTGTTTCCAAATATTACAGTAGCGCCGCATTTAAACAAATACAGGATGAGTTAGCGCAAAAAGGCGATGCAATGCAGCAATTTTATGATCAGCCTGAAATAAAACAGTTGCAGGCGGAACTTGAGCAGGTTAGCAAAAACACGCAAAACTGGACAGGCGATAGCAAACTTGCTGCGATCTCGGCTGAATTAGGCGAAAAAGGCCGCAAAATAGGCGAATACTATTCATCGCCTGAATTTAAAAAACTTAACAGTGCGCTGAAAAAGAAATACGGCATAAAAGTAGACCAGGAATATTTCGACGACGAGAGAGATGAAAATTATAAAAACTACCAGGCCGAATTGAAAAGCCGTATACCAGCCGACGTGAGGTTGCAACAGGATGACTTAGAGAAATTAGGCAAACAGATGGGCGACCATTATAGTAGCCCCGAATTTGCGGCAAATTCAAAACGCATGCACAAAATAAGCGACAGCCTAAGCGTATTATATCAAAACCCTCAGTTAAAAGAGCAACAAGCAGCCATACAGGAGCTGAGTAAACAAATGAAAAGCTACACCAATAACCCTGATTTAAGGAAGCAGCAGGAATTGTTGAACCAGTATGTGAAAAAGTTAACTGCTTACATAACCAGTGCCGAATACAAGAAATATCTTAAGCAAGCGATGGATTTCAAGTTCGATTATAATTACGATTATAAAAACGATACCGATACAACGAAAAATAACGTTAACGAGGATAAATCTAACAACGACAACTAATATGGCTGTTTAACGGCCGGCAGAATAATAAGAAAGCATAGCATTTAAAAAAATCAATCAACACTAAAGTTTATGACAACGAGCATTTTAATAAACGCCCTGGGCCAGGCCTTATTCGAATCATTCGGGCAAGCCTTATTGATATACGTTGTACTGCAATTATTTATGCAGTTTTTCCCGGCTGTCGGATCAAAATACAGGTATGACATCAATTACCTGGGCCTCACCATTATTTGCTGCTGGTTTTTGGCCAACTGGGGTAAAATATACCTGCACAATTTAGCTATGCCGCATTACACCGCTATGCTTTATACCGCAGGTGTAACTTACCTGCCGCAGCATGTACCCACCCTATTGCAGCAGGTTGAGGCGTTTATAAGCAATTATGCCAAATACATAACCGGTATGTACATGATAGCTCTGCTGCTGCATGCTTTCCGTTTAGTTGGCGGGTTTATGCACATACAGCAAATACGCAAGGAAAAGAACCTGCTTACCGATCATTTGTGGTCGGCCAAAGCAAAGGAGCTGGTTGAAAAACTGAGGATGGTTAAAAAGGTATCGCTTTATTTTTCAGAACTGGTGCAGATACCTTTAACCATCGGCCACTTAAAGCCTATCATCATATTTCCTATCGCGCTGATCCATAATTTAGATAACGACCAGGTGGAAGCCATCCTGCTGCATGAGCTGGCACACATAAAACGACACGATTATTTGCTCAACATCATACAGTGCGTTATGGAAACGATACTCTGCTTTAACCCGTTTGTGTGGCTCATATCAAAAACCATCCGCGAACAGCGAGAATATTGCTGCGATGATATGGTAATTGACGAGGACTGTAACAATTATTCTTATTCACGCGCGCTGTTTATCATCGCGCAGCAAAACAGCCAGGATTATACGCTGGCTATGGCTTCGGCCACTTCGAAAAAACACCCCTTATTAAACAGGATAAAAAGATTAAACACCATGAATACAAAAGATACATTGCCAAAATTTCACCTGTTGGTGGTTTTGGCGGTTGCCGCGCTCGGCTTTTTATTAGCCTGGGGCATACCACAATACAGCCATGCCAAAGTTACACGGCATAGCGAAAAACATTTGTCGCTTACCGCTACGCATAAAAATGACATATTGGAAAAACCTGCTACGTATCCAGTTGCAATTACAGCAAAACCTGTTCTGCTTGCAGCGCCCAAACCGGTTACGATACCGGTTTATATGGATACTGTACCAAAAACTACTTTAGAAGATACCGTAAAAAAACACAATGGCATAACCAGCACCATTACCATTACTGATGATAACGGCAACACGCATGTATATCATTCACTTGCCGAAATGCCGAAAGCTGATAAGGAGAAATTCCTGCGGGAGAATCCTGATTTTCTCAATTCTTTAGACACGGGCAATTTTGCATCACTGCGCAGATTTAAAATGGATCCTCAGTTTCAGCTGCAAATGGCCGACATGGGCAAAAAACTGCGTGAACAGTTCAACAACCCTGAGTGGAAGAAGCAAATGGCGGATATGCAGCTGAAAATGAAGGAGCAGTTCAACAATCCTCAATGGAAGAAGCAGATGGCAGATATGCAGCTGAAAATGAAGGAACAGTTCAATAATCCCGAATGGAAGAAACAGATGGAGGATATGCAGCTAAAAATGAAGGAACAGTTCAACAATCCTGAATGGAAAAAGGTGATGGCAGACAATCAAGCCCAGATCAGGGAACAGTTCAATAATCCTGAATGGAAGAAGCAAATGGCAGATATGCAACTGAAAATGAAGGAACAATTCAATAATCCTGAATGGAAGAAGCAGATGGAAGACATGCAGCTCAAAATGAAGGAACAATTCAATAATTCTGAATGGAAGAAGCAGATGGAAGACATGCAGCTCAAAATGAAGGAACAATTCAATAATCCGGCGTGGAAGAAGCAGATGGAAGATATGCAATTGAATATGAAAAAGCAATTCAATAGCCCGGAGTGGAAAAAACAAATGGAGGACCTGAAAAAACAGAATGAAGAATTACGGGAAGAACTTAAAAAAGACGGCGATACGAAATTTGAAAAAGAGGAAAAAAACGATGATGACGACACATCAAAAACAGTGAAGCCGTAAAGTATTTCGTAATTTAGCGTTCCAATTTGCAACGCTATGCTTCAAAGGCTTTCCATCAGTAATTATGCTTTAATTGACGATCTCGAGATCAGTTTTGATAAGGGATTGAACATACTTACTGGCGAAACGGGCGCGGGTAAATCTATTATACTCGGCGCCCTTTCGCTTATATTGGGGCAACGTGCCGAGAGCCGTTATTTCTTTAACCAACAAAAAAAATGTGTTATTGAAGGTGTATTTAAGATACAGGGCTTTCAGCTGCGCTCATTTTTTGAGGAGAACGATTTGGATTATGAGGGCGAAACCGTTCTCCGCCGCGAAATATCAGCCGATGGCCGTTCAAGGGCTTTTGTAAACGATACGCCCGTAAACCTGAATACGCTGAAGGATCTGGGTGAAAAGCTCATCGACATCCATTCGCAACACGCCACCCTTGAAATAAACGACCCGGAGTTTCAGCTACTGGTAGTCGATTCCGTTGCCGGGCATGATGATGTGTTAAATGCCTATCGCACAAAATTCAAATTCTACAAAAAAAACATCGCCCATTTACAGCAACTGATCGCCATAAGCGATAAAGCGAAAGCCGACCTGGATTATTACCAGTTCCAGTTTGATGAGCTGGATAAAGCAGCAATCGCAGCCGATGAGCAGGAGCAACTCGAACAGGAACTATACGCCCTCACCAATGCCGAAGAAATAAAACGCAACCTGCTTGGCGCTCATTTTTTAATGAACGAGGGCGAAACATCGGCCCTTATACAGTTACGGGAGGCCGGGCACCATTTGTCATCGCTCGAAAAATTCAACCCAACGATAACCGAATTATACCAGCGGCTCAACAGCACTATAATCGAGCTGAAGGATATAGCAAACGAAGTAGATGCACTTGAGCAGCATACCCAAACCAACGAGGCACGTGCCGAAGAAGTGAACACGCGCCTGAGCATAATCTATAACCTGCAAAAAAAGCACCGGGTAAATACCAATACAGAGTTGCTGCAAATACAAAACGATCTTTCCGAAAAAATACAGCAGGCTATTTTTGGTGATGAGGCCATTGAAAAATTGCAGAAGCAGTTAGAGATAGATAAGACTGAGCTGGAACAGCTTGCTGCCGAACTCTCGGCCAACCGCAAAAAAATAATCCCCTCAATAGAAGAGGAAATATTGAAAACGCTGTCGGAAATGGGGATGGGCAATTCATCTATAAAAATTGAGTGCAACACGGTTAATGAGCTAACCAAGGATGGCATCGATCAAATAAAATTCCTCTTCACCGCCAACAAAGGCCACGCGCTGGCCGAAATGAGCAAAGTAGCCTCTGGCGGTGAGCTTTCGAGGCTGATGCTGAGTATAAAATCGCTGGTTGCACAAAATACGGCGTTGCCTACCATCATTTTTGATGAGATAGACACCGGGGTAAGCGGCGAAGTTGCCAATAAAGTAGGCCAGGTAATGGAAAAAATGTCGGAGCATTTGCAGGTGATCACTATAACCCACCTGCCACAGATAGCCAGCAAGGGCCAAAGCCATTACTTTGTTTACAAGGATGATGAAGGGTCAATAACCAAAACCTGCATAAAACAATTGAACGAACCCGAGCGTGTACTGGAAATTGCCAAAATGCTAAGCGGTGATAAGCCGGGTGAAAGCGCGTTGCAAAATGCAAGGGAGCTTTTGGGAAGTTTGCAGTAAGCGGCTGATATTAACTTACGAAGTTTAGAAACTATATAAGTTGTCCGCGTTTGGGAACTTCGTAAGTTTCTATAGCAGGGCCAATATTAAACTTACGAAGTTTTAAAAACTTCGTAAGTTTCGCACAGGGTTCAAACTAAAAAACTGTAAACTAATTTTATAACTTTACCCCCTCGAAAATAAATCAAACAAAATGGCTTACAACTTATTAAAAGGCAAAAAAGGGATCATATTCGGTGCGCTGGATGAAAACTCTATTGCCTGGAAAACCGCTCAGCATTGCTATGCCGAGGGTGCCGAACTGGTATTAACAAATGCACCTATCGCGCTGCGCATGGGCGCTATAAATAAACTGGCTGAAGAAGTAAAAGCGCCGGTAATTGCAGCCGACGTTACCAGCAACGAAGATATTGAAAACCTTTTCATCAAAACACAGGAACATTTTGGTGGCGGTGTTGACTTTATACTGCATTCGGTAGGTATGAGCCTTAATGTTCGCAAAGGCGTTCCATACACTCAAAACAATTACGAATTTACCCATAAAGGTTTTGATATTTCGGCATTAAGCCTGCACCGCATACTGGCAGCAGCTTATAAGTTGGATGCGATTAACGAATGGGGTTCGGTCGTTGCGTTGACCTATATAGCTTCACAACGCATATTCCCTGATTATAACGACATGGCCGATAACAAAGCCATTTTGGAAAGTATTGCCCGTAACTTCGGTTACCACTACGCGCTTAAAAAACATGTTCGCGTAAATACCATTTCGCAATCACCAACCCGTACAACTGCCGGTTCGGGCGTGAAGGGTTTTGATGCGTTTATCAGCTATGCTGAAAAAATGAGCCCATTAGGCAATGCCGATGCTGACGCCTGCGCAGATTATTGCGTGGCCTTGTTTTCCGATCTGACCAAAATGGTAACCATGCAGAATTTGTTTCACGATGGCGGCTTCTCGTTCACCGGCGTATCGCAAGCCATTGTTGAGGATATCCAGAAACTCGGCGAATAACAAAACATACCCCATAAAAAAAGCGCGATTGAATTTCAGTCGCGCTTTTTTTATTCACAGGTAAATGAAAATATTTCACACAAACAGACACTTTTATTAAAAAGACAGCGCTTTATATTATGCACTGGCTTTATAAAAATGCCGGATGCCTTTACGGTCAACTTTTTGCTCGGCGTGCCATAGTTCGTAATTATTTTGTAAGTTAATCCAAAACTGCGGGGAGTTTCCAAATGCTTCGGATAGCTTAACAGCCAGTTCGGGGCTAATACCAGTATGACCGTTAACAACAGCCGATAAATTCGCCCGCGCCATTCCTAACCCCGCAGCGACTTCGGTTATTGTCAATTCGCGTCCGTCAATAAACAATTCCTTTAAAACGGAACCTGGATGATTGGGTGGTAATTTTCTCTGTAACATAGTGTTTCCTTTTCTTAATGATAGTCGAGGTAATCGACATCGTTAACATTTCCATCTTCAAACCGGAAAATGATCCGGTAATTTGCACTCACCTTGATTGACCAGAAATCTTTTAGATTACCAGTAAGCTTATGGATGGCGGAGCCCAACTGCTTAATATCATCTTCCGATGATATAGCGTCCAAAGCATCAAGGATGCGCGATATTTTAGCAAGTTGATTAGCTGGCAGTTTCGCCTTGCTTCCTTCAGTATAAAACGACAACAGACCTTTGTGGCGAATGCTTTCGATAATATACAAATGTAATGCGTCACATAACGCATTACAAGCATTTTATCAAGAAAAATAATGGCAAGGAGATTTTACCGCTTATTGGGCCTTCATATCTTCAAATAACTGTTTCATGATGCGGCTTTTCATTCACCGGCGTATCGGTTGAGGATATCCAGAAACTCGGTGAATAACAAAATCATGTCCCATAAAAAAAGCGTGACTGAAATCCAGCCGCGCTTTTTTTTATTCATAGGTAGGTGAAAATATTAGTTAGACGGCACCAAAACAATTTTGGCCGTCAATGCATCAGGGGCCGAAATAGTGCCTGTACCGGTAGATGATTGTGCATACAGCACAATACCACCTGCGGTATAAGTATAGGAGAATGATACATTATTATAAACTTCGGGTATCTGCTCATACGTTTTGCCGCCATCAAACGTAAAATAAACTATTACACCGCCGTGGGTAGCAAAATAATTGTTTATCTGTGGTGTATTAATAGTTGCCGTGTAATTTTTGCTGGTATCAGCAGTGGTCCAGTCGGTTGATTTTAGGTTGGCATAAACGGTTTCGTTTGGATTAACCTCATTGTATTGCTTGGTACATGATGCTATAAACAATGCGCCGCCGATTAATAGGAAGAATAAGATTTTTTTCATAATACATCGATGTTGTTTTTATATTGACGAAGAAATGTAAAAAAGGTTTAAGAAAAAATGTTAAAATTATTTTGTGATGATAAACGTCATCTTCTGTAATATTCTTTATACTTAATAAATCTCCTTGTTTAATTAAATAATTTTGGAAAGCCTCAATTTGCATCCATGAAAAACCGCATACTTATCTTCCTCACATTCATCACCTTTCAAAGTTTTGCCCAATATACTGTTAGTGGCAGGGTTATTAATAAGACTGATAAAAAGCCCGTACCAAATGCCGTGGTATTTATTAATAATTCAGCCATAGAAAGCACAACCGACAGCACCGGGCAGTATAATTTAAGTGTGTCTGCGGGCCAATATCACCTGCTTGTTACCATAGTGGGTTTCGAAAGCTACAAAACGCCGCTTAGCGTACGGGGAAAAACCGTGCTTAATGATATTGAATTAACGCCCGGAATACGCATTATAAAAGAGGTAACTGTTAAAGCAAAACCGACCATATCGCCCTGTATGCCTGCTTTTGAATTGGAGTTTTTGGGCAATACAGTATTTGCCAGGCAATGTAAAATACTTAATCCGCTCGCTTTGCAGTTCTATGATATCACACCGCAAGGTGGTTTCAGCGCGCGGTCAAGTGAATTTATACAGATAGAGAACGATGCGCTTGGATATAAAATAAAGTTCCTGCTGCTTTACTTTATAAAGGATGCGGGTAAACAGAGCTGCTACTTTAACGGCGAGTCGTCCTTTGAAGAGATGAAGGGAACGCCAAAACAGGAACGTGAATGGCGCAAAAACCGGTTGGAAAGTTACCAGGGTTCGTCTATGCAATTATTACGCGCCGTTATCAGCGACAGTCTTACTCAAAATGGTTTCCGGGTGAAGAGGGCTAGTCGTAAACACAATCCTTACCTCAATAAAAATGGCTTTGTTGTTGATCCGTACGATATTAATAGCGCGGATATTTTTATGATGGGTGATCCGGATGATGATTATATGTCTGTTGACAACACCAATACCGTATATAACGATAAACTTGAAAATAACTACTTAACCGGCAAGGAACTACTTTTGGGTACTAATCAAAAAGGCATATATGCCGTAACCGGTAAAAGCGCAAAGGATACCTCTATAAACAGTTTGTATATTGAACATACAAAAGAAATAGTTCCTGTAGGCAATGGCCCATCAGTTTACGTACCCTGGATATGGGGTGGGAACGTTACGTTCTTTACCTTCAATAAACCCTATCTCGTTTTTAATACCGATGGCAAAATGTTCAATTCGGGTGTTATAGATATTGATGGGTATATGCTGTCGCAATCGCGCATGGCAACACTGCTTCCTTTTGATTATAAGCCTATGGAATAAGATTAGTGGTAGCTATTTACCCCCTGTTTGTGCCCTCACAAACAGCATCGAAATGTTTGTGGAGACAAAACAATGGGTAAAAAAGGGCTAAAAATAAAAAAGCCTCCCGAATTTACCAGGAGGCTTTGATATTTTAACCGGGAAATAATCTTATTGCTGTTCTTCTTCCTCAGGCTTTTTGTTTTCGCTCTTGCGGTCGATGATCTTTATCTCGTTGGCTTCCTTGTCGAAATCAACTACCATGGTATCACCATCGGTCAGCTCACCTTTTAGTATTTCCTCTGCAATAGGTTCTTCCAGGTATTTTTGGATGGCACGTTTCAACGGACGAGCACCAAATTGCGAGTCATAACCTTTTTCTGCGATGAACTCTTTTGCATTGTCAGTCAATTCGATCTTGTAACCTAAGCTATTAACCCTGCCGAACAGGAATCCTAATTCGATATCGATGATCTTGAATATTTCTTCCTTTCCCAAGGAGTTGAATACGATCACATCATCTATACGGTTAAGAAACTCAGGCGCAAAAGCACGTTTCAGTGCATTTTCAATCACGCCTCTCGAGTGTGAATCGGCCTGGTTAGTTTTAGCTGACGTACTGAAACCAACACCCTGGCCAAAATCCTTCAACTGGCGTGCACCAATGTTTGAGGTCATGATGATGATCGTATTCCTGAAATCAACCTTACGGCCCAATGAATCGGTCAGCTGGCCTTCGTCCAACACCTGTAACAGGATATTGAATACATCCGGGTGAGCTTTTTCTATTTCATCCAACAATACTACGGCATAAGGTTTACGACGGACTTTTTCGGTAAGCTGTCCGCCTTCTTCATAACCTACATAGCCCGGAGGCGCACCTACCAAACGTGATACGGCGAATTTTTCCATGTATTCGCTCATATCTATCTGTATCAGGGCGTCTTCAGTGTCGAACATAAAGCGGGCAAGCTCTTTGGCAAGCTCCGTTTTACCAACACCTGTAGGGCCTAAGAATATGAACGAGCCGATAGGCTTTTTAGGATCTTTTAAACCGGCGCGTGTGCGTTGTATAGCGCGGGTGAGCTTTTTGATAGCTTCTTCCTGCCCGATGATCTTGCCTGCAATTGTTTCCGGCATATTGAGCAATTTCTGGCTATCTGCCTGTCCAACTTTTTGTACCGGGATACCGGTCATCATGGCAACTACTTCGGCAACGTTGTCTTCAGTTACTGTATAGCGTTTCGATTTGGTTTCTGCTTCCCAAATGGCTTTAGCCTGGTCAAGCTCTTCCAGCAAATGCTTTTCCGTATCGCGTAGTTTAGCTGCTTCTTCGTATTTCTGGCTGCGAACAACTTTATTCTTTTCAATCTTGATCAGCTCAATTTTCTGCTCAATATCCAGTATGTTCTGCGGAACATGAATATTGGTGAGGTGAACGCGTGAGCCGGATTCATCCAGCGCATCGATAGCCTTATCAGGTAAAAACCTGTCGGTAATGTAGCGGGTGGTTAAAGTAACGCAGGCATTGATCGCTTCAGGGGTATAAGTAACACCGTGGTGCTCCTCGTATTTTTCCTTTATGCGGTTCAATATCTCAATGGTTTCATCAGGCGTAGCCGGTTCAACCATCACCTTTTGGAAACGACGGTCTAAAGCGCCGTCCTTTTCAATATACTGGCGATATTCATCTAAAGTAGTAGCGCCGATGCATTGTATCTCGCCCCTTGCCAAAGCAGGTTTGAACATGTTTGATGCGTCAAGCGAACCCGAAGCACCTCCTGCGCCTACAATCGTATGTATCTCGTCGATAAACAGGATCACATCCGGAGATTTTTCCAGTTCATTCATTACGGCCTTCATACGTTCTTCAAACTGGCCGCGGTATTTGGTACCGGCCACCAGTGAAGCCAAATCAAGTGTAACTACTCGTTTGTTGAACAATACGCGCGATACTTTACGCTGAACGATACGCAACGCCAAACCTTCGGCAATGGCCGATTTACCAACGCCAGGCTCGCCGATCAGTATCGGGTTGTTCTTTTTACGGCGCGATAATATCTGCGATACACGTTCGATTTCTTTTTCGCGGCCTACGATCGGGTCAAGTCTTCCGTCTTCAGCAGCTTTAGTCAGGTCGCGGCCAAAATTATCAAGTACGGGGGTTTTTGATTTGATGTCGGATACTTTTTTAGGCTGACTGAATGAGTCATCTTCTTTAAATTCTTCTTCACCACCTGTAGGCGAACCGGGCATTTCGTCGGTCACATCGTTTTTATGCGATTCAACTTCGCCCTTAAAGATTTCATAATTAACGTGGAACTGCATCAGTATCTGCGATGCAATATTGTCCTCATCACGCAAAATCGATAGCAGTAAATGTTCTGTACCAATCACATCGCTCTTAAATATCTTCGCTTCAAGGTAAGTTATCTTCAATACTTTTTCGGCTTGTTTAGTTAATGGGATGCTGCTTACGTTCAGGTTTGCGCCAACGGTGCCTTTCACAGCGTCCTCTACAGCACGGCGCAATTTTGCGGTGTCAACGGCCAGCTCTTTCAATAATTTGATAGCCACCCCGTCCCCATCGCGGATTAACCCGAGTAAAAGGTGCTCAGTACCAATATAATCATGGCCCAGGCGCAACGCCTCTTCCCTGCTATATTGAATCACATCCTTAACCCGCGGCGAAAATTTAGCTTCCATATATACCTTTCTTATTAGTACGTCCCTAATTTATAAAATTGTTTTCATAAATTATGACGAGTTTATTTACACTTATCAACAATATTATTGCCAACTTTTAAAACAATAACAAATCAGACACTATTATGATGTGCAATCTATTAATTTGGCGCATATCCAGCGAATATTTATTAATAAAAACTTAATACCAAACACTTTATTACACAATATCAACAAGTTATATTATTAAGAACACAAATTCTTAAAAAAGTTTAATGTTTATCCTCAAAATTCCCCAAATACGCCAAATGTGGAACAACATCGACAACCGTATGACATTAAGGCATAACTGCACTGACAACTTTCTTATATAATATATACGGAAAATTTCGCTTTTTGATTTAAAAAACCCCGCATTTATTAATACGAAACAAGGGTGCGTTTGGTGACATTATTCTCAAAATATTTCTTTATAATGAAGCATCAGTTGTCAATTTTTTCAAATTAAGAAAATTTTACCTGCAAATTCTAAAATTCCCATTCCGACAGATCGGCTTATCATCGAAAACTTATCCACAGGTAATATTTTGATAACATTTTTTTAATTATAATTACCTTACATTTAGGCTATTATTATAACACAATCTCTCTTTAACCCTAATTAATTGATCATGGAAACAAAGATTTTCACAAAATTCTCCGCCGAATTTTTCGGCACTCTCGTGCTTGTTTTAATGGGCTGCGGCAGCGCAGTTATAGCCGGGGCAAATGGCACCAGCGCTATTAGTGGTGTTGGCTTGCTGGGTATTTCCTTTGCGTTCGGGCTTTCGGTAGTGGCAATGGCCTATGCCATAGGCCATATTTCGGGCTGCCATATTAACCCGGCCATTTCTATTGGTATGGTGGTTGCCGGCCGTATGAAGGCCAGCGAGGCATTTGTTTATATAGTAGGGCAAATTTTAGGCGCCATCGCCGGCGCAGCCATTTTATTTGTGATTGCCTCCGGTAAACCCGGCTATAATATTGTGGAAAACGGTCTTGGGCAGGACGGTTATGGCATAGCTTCGCCGCAGGGCTACAGCTTGCTGGCTGGCTTTATTGCCGAAACCGTATTCACTTTTATATTCCTGTTAGTAATTTTCGGCTCTACATCAACTAAAAACATACATGGCGGCTTCGCCGGCCTTGCAATTGGTTTAAGCCTGGTGCTTATTCACATTGTGGGCATACCGGTTACAGGTGTATCGGTTAACCCCGCCCGCAGTATTGGCCCTGCACTGCTGGTTGGCGGTACAGCCATTACCCAATTGTGGCTATTTATTTTAGCCCCGATATTGGGCAGCGTGTTGAGCGCGGTAGTATGGCGCTATTTGCTGGAAAAGAATTAACATAAGCAACCAATCACTTCATATAGATAGCCGTGATAGTTTTACTATTGCGGCTTTTTTATCTGTATGCATTCTAATTTAGGTTGGTAATCCATCATATTTCACTCATATTTGCCCTTCAGTTATTATCAGGAATACACATGGCAGACGAAAAGATAATCTTCTCAATGGCCGGGGTGAGCAAAATATATCCCCCGCAAAAAACAGTTTTAAAAAATATATACCTTTCTTTTTTTTACGGCGCGAAGATCGGCGTATTGGGCTTAAACGGCTCGGGTAAATCATCCTTGTTGAAGATCATAGCAGGTATTGATAAAACCAACATCGGCGAAGTGGTTTTTTCGCCGGGATATACTGTTGGCTACCTGGAGCAGGAGCCGCAACTCGACCCCAATAAAACAGTAAAAGAAGTAGCGGAAGAAGGCGTGAGTGAAACCACCGCCCTTTTAAAAGAATACGAAGAAATAAACGAGAAATTCGGTTTAGAGGAATACTACAGCGATGCCGATAAAATGGATAAGCTAATGACCCGCCAGGGTGAGCTACAGGATAAGATAGATGCCGTAAACGCCTGGGAACTGGACGTAAAATTGGAGCGCGCCATGGATGCACTGCGTTGCCCCGAGCCGGATACTAAAATTTCAGTACTATCAGGTGGTGAACGCCGCCGCGTGGCGCTTTGTCGCTTATTATTAAAGGAACCGGATGTTTTATTGCTGGATGAGCCAACCAACCACCTTGATGCCGAATCTATCGACTGGCTGGAACAGTTCCTGAAACAATACAAGGGCACCGTAATAGCCGTAACGCACGACCGTTACTTTTTGGATAACGTCGCCGGCTGGATACTGGAGCTCGACCGTGGCGAGGGCATCCCGTGGAAGGGCAATTACTCATCATGGCTTGATCAGAAGGCTAAACGCCTGGCGCAGGAGGAAAAATCGGAAAGCAAGCGCCAGAAAGCTTTGGAACGTGAGCTGGAATGGGTGCGCATGGGGCCTAAGGGCCGGCACACTAAATCAAAGGCGCGTTTATCCAATTATGACAAGCTGGCATCGGAAGAAACAAAGGAACGCGAAGAAAAGCTGGAGTTATTCATTCCGCCCGGTCCGCGTTTGGGTAATGTGGTGATTGAGGCCAATGGCGTTACTAAAGCCTATGGCGATAAAGTATTGTTTGATAACCTGAGCTTTTCGCTGCCGCCGGCGGGCATTGTGGGTATTATAGGCCCGAACGGCGCGGGTAAAACCACACTGTTTAAATTAATAACAGGTCAGGATGAGCCGGACGCGGGCACATTCCGCGTAGGTGAAACCGTGAAACTGGGCTATGTCGACCAAATGCACGACGATCTCGACCCGAATAAATCCGTGTGGGAAAATGTTACCGGCGGGCTGGAGAATATTATGGTAGGCAACCGCCCCATTAACTCACGCGCTTATGTTTCCCGCTTCAACTTTAACGGCGCCGATCAGCAGAAGAAAGTAGGCGTACTCTCCGGAGGTGAACGTAACCGGGTGCATTTAGCCATCACCTTAACAAAAGGCTCGAACGTGCTGCTGCTGGATGAGCCAACTAATGACATTGATGTGAACACGCTTCGTGCTCTGGAAGAGGCACTGGAAAACTTTGGCGGCTGCGCGGTGGTTATCAGTCACGACAGGTGGTTTCTCGACCGTATCTGTACGCACATCCTGGCTTTTGAAGGTAACTCGCAGGTTTACTTTTTTGAGGGTAATTATAGCGATTATGAGGAAAATCGCAAGAAGCGTTTGGGTGATGCTACTCCGCGTAGGATTAAGTATAAGAAATTGACGGTATGATGGTTTTCGGTGGGGACACCGAAAATGCGAGAAAAATAAAACGCCCCCGATGCCGGTGTCCCCACCGGCATTATTATATAGTTAAACGATGGAAATGGCCAAATAATTTCTACTTTTAGAATATGAAACTAACCTTATTCGCAGCTTTGATATTTATATCGTTATCTGGTTGTACGCATATCCTAACATTGACAAACAACGAAGACAAAGGCATAAAAGACGTCCTCGCTTTTTATGGCGGATATTGTAAATATTCAGTAGGTATGTCCACTTCTACAGAAGACGGAACAAAAAAATATTTTGAATTGGAAATGTCCAAATGTGATGTTGCGGAAAAATATTTTACTGCGGCCCCTGAATTTCCAGCTTATGGTGCGATATATACATTCTATAGCGACCTAAAATCTGAAAGTAAAAATTACGATGAGATACACGGGGTATTAATTTTTAACAACGGCAGGAAATACCAGTACTCTTTGTCAAGAGATACATTGGAATTAATTGCGGCCAAAATGAAAGTATTTAACGAGATTGTTAATTTAATTAAAACTAAGGATTTTGATGGAATAAGGCCGCTATTAAATTCCGATTCTTATACTGATTCTGCTAAAACTCAATTGATTTCTAATCTTAAAACTATTGACAGTCAGTTTGGCAATGTTAAAAGCTTTCTATTTTATGGTTTTCGTATCGAAAAATACAATGATTACAATGTATTAAATATTTTGGGTGGTTTATTAAGAGATAAACAAGACTCACAGCTTTCTTTAAAAATTGATATGAGGCCATCAGAAGATAAAATCCATTTTCTGGATTACAATTGGTTTTTATCAGAAAAGAATTAGCCTACTATTAAAGCGTATACAGCTCAAGGTTTAAAACCCATCGCTATCTTTATTGCTTCCTTTTATTTCAACCACCTATCCTTACCACTTTTCCGCCATTGGTCAAGGGTAAGTACCGAATCTACCTCAATATCCAAATAGTGTACGGCTAAATGTGCGGTATCTACATAAAAATGCTCCATATCTACAAAATGATCGGGGGTGTCTTCGCCTATTTTAACCCAATAATATCCGAAACCTTTAACCGGTTCCTGGGCAATAACAACGGAAATATGCCGGCTGGTGTCTTTATTTTCCTGCTGGTACCACTTTAATATATTATTGAACTCGGGTAATTGCTCTACCTGGGCCATGGCAATGCTATCATTCTTATTGCTGTCTACCGCGGTTTTAGGGTGGTGAATATAACCTGCAACAGTGTCGGCCTTATTGTTTTTCCCTACGGTATGGCTGCTGCACGACCAGGTTGCAGCTACAACTGCAAATAATACGGCCAGGATTAAAATCTGCTTCATTTGAAATCTTATAAATGCGGCGAAAATAGGTAAAGTTTGCTATTCTTACCTGAAACGCCTACCATGCAACACACCAAGAAATGAACCCTTATACAAACAAAATAGCTTTACGCAGACATCCAACCTACAACTTCTTTACAATTAGGCCGTTAATTATGCAACAACAATATGTTAAATATCCCGCTGAACAACAAATCAACTATATTTAATTTTATCTTTGCCCACCTTTTTTATTTTAATTTTTTATCGTGTACATTATTTTAATTTTCTTTTTTGCCCATTGGTTCCTGTCGTTGTTCTTTCAAACATTTTTCTTGCACAGGTACGCATCTCATAAGATGTTCTCAACCAATAAATTTAACGAACGCGTTTTTTACCTGCTAACATTTATTTTCCAGGGTTCATCGTACCTTAATCCCCGTGCATATGCCATTATGCACCGCGAGCACCATGCTTTTAGCGATACCGAAAAAGATCCGCATTCGCCGCATTTTTATAAGGATGTATTCCAGATGATGCTCTATACTGTTAACAGCTATAGGGTTTACGAACGCCGGGTAAAAGAACCCGACGCGCAATTTGCAGGTTATTACCCCGAATGGCGTTTTATCGACCGTGTCGGTTCACATATAGCTTCCCGTATCGCATTCGGTGCATTGTATGTAGCTTTTTACGTGATATTTGCCACACATTGGTGGTTGTTTTTATTGCTGCCTATCCATTTTTTAATGGGGCCGATACAGGGCGCCATCGTAAACTGGTGCGGCCATAAATATGGTTATTCCAATTTTGACAATAACGACAAATCGAAAAATACTACTCCATTTGATTTTTTATTATTGGGTGAATTATTTCAGAATAATCACCACAAACGCCCCAACAATGCTAATTTTGCGGCGCGGTGGTTCGAGTTCGACCCGGTTTTCCCGGTGATGAAAGTAATGCACTGGATGGGAATTATCCGTTTACGAAAAGCTTAATTGAAAGAGGTAAAAGGTTAAAGGCGAAAGGTTAAGGGTGATATCTTATACTTTTCAAACTGAAAAATATTTTTTATTGAACGTTAGACACCTTTTACCTTTATCCTTTCGCCTTTTACCTATAAAACAATACAATGAGTGTTTCTAAATTAGCCCGGAACCTGCATGGTTCCGAGATCATTAAAATTGCCGGCGAAATAAATGAATTAAAACGCCAGGGCCAAAATATCGCCAACCTAACAATCGGCGATTTTGATTCGAACATCTACCCTATACCTACTGAATTAAAGGCCGGTATTATTGATGCTTACGAGCATAACCAAACCAACTACCCACCTGCCGACGGCATGCTCAACCTGCGCGAAAGCGTTTCGGCATTCCTGCAAAGCAGGTACAGTTTGGATTATAAGCCATCGCAAATATTGATCTCAGGCGGTTCAAGGCCGCTTATTTATTCTATATTTTTGGCTGTTGTTGATCCCGGCGATAAAGTGATCTTTCCCGCGCCGTCATGGAACAACAACCATTACAGCGACCTGCTTACTGCTGCGCCGGTTATCGTGCCAACTACTCCGGAGAATAATTTTATGCCTACGGCGGATGATATTCGTCCGCATATAAAAGGCGCTGCTTTGCTGGCATTGTGTTCGCCGCTAAACCCGACGGGAACCATGTTCAGCAAAAAAGACCTGGAGGAAATATGCGACCTGGTAATTGAAGAAAACAAAACCCGTAAAGCAGGCGAAAAACCGCTGTATTTGCTTTACGACCAGATATACTCACAGCTTACCTTCGGTGCGCACCAGCACTATAACCCGGTAAGCCTGCGCCCTGAATTGAAGGACTATACCATTTTTGTAGATGGTGCCTCCAAATGCTTCGCCTCAACCGGCGTACGCGTGGGCTGGGGATTCGGCCCAACGCACGTGATCGATAACATGAAGGCCATTGTAGGTCACATGGGTGCCTGGTCGCCAAAAGCGGAGCAGGTAGCTATGGCTAAGTTTTTAGCTAATGACACTTATGTTGATGGCTATCTCACTAAACTTAAGTCCGATATCAAGGCGAGTCTTACTACCTTATACGAAGGCTTCCAGCAATTAAAAGCCGAAGGTTTTAACGTAGACGCCATTGAGCCGATGGGCGCCATCTACCTCACCATAAAAATAGATTATGCAGGCAAAACCACACCTGATGGTACCGTATTAAAAAACTCCGCAGATATTAACTTCTACCTGATAAAAGAAGCCAAAGTTGCTTTTGTGCCGTTCTCGGCATTTGGTACAGGCGATGAAGTAAACTGGTTCCGCGCGTCGGTTGGTGCAAGTACTTTGAAGGATATTAAAGATTTGCTGCCGAGGGTGAAGGATGCGTTGAGTAAGTTGAAGTAAAAAGCTAACAAACTTTTGTCATTCTGAACGCAGTGAAGAACCTTTGAACTGTGCTAACGAAGCAGTCTAATGCATAGTTTAAAGTTCCTTCACTGCGTTCAGGATGACAAATACTTTTTGAAAATCTTATCCCGTTTTTATCTCCGGATTCATCTCCTTCAACCTCGCAATAAACCCCGCCTTATCACCCGGCGAGATCACTATGCTATCATATTTATTATAAAATACCTCTATCCTATCCATTGACAGTGCGGGCGCACTAAGTACGGAGTTGGTATTTTCTATTTTGGTTATGGTAGCAATGTCAATATTGATCACCATAAAACTGCACCTCACTTTCAAAGTATTTCCCGTGATGGTGTAATAGGTTGTTGCGAATAAATGAATAAAAACGGCAATAATAAGCATGTCAATGATAAGCGCAGAAAATGCCTTTACAACTATCATGGTTACCATTACGCCTAATATGATTAACGTAATCAAGGCTACCAGCCAGTAACTAATTTTTGAACGGTATACTGTTGTTTCCATATTATAATTAGTGTCATTGCGATCCGCCGACAGGCGGAGAAGCAACCTCGTCGTTTTGTATGGTGACGAGGTTGCTTCGTCGCCCCTCACGCGCTACCGGCTCGCTCCTCGCAATGACATGGTTTTTATTTGAGATTTACGCCGCCTTCATAATATACTTTACCAAACTTCTTTTAGCCACCGGCAGCAGTGTTTGCTCCAGCGGGAAACTTACATCGCTTTGCACATAATACACAGCTGGATTAGGCAAATGCCGGTATTTGCTGATCAGATCCAGCTTTACGGCTTCGGGTGTATTGGTGATGCTTTGCTCGTAAGTATCTATAAACTGTATGTTGATCCCGCGGTATTTATCATCCTTATTCTCGAAGATGGTCAGCTGATATTCATATACCCAATTGGTACGCTCGCCGCCATTGCGGAGCGAGAAATAGCCCTGGTGAGGCATGAGCGGCACCAGGCCAACCGGATCGATATTGAGGCAGCTTTCAACAAAGTCATAAATTTCCTTGCCGGTTTGCAGCGCGGGGTCCATTTTGCTTAAGGCGAATGATATGATGCGTTCGATTTCCTGCATAGAACTGTCGTCCTCAACTATTTTGCGGTAAGTGAGCTTTACGGCTTCAATATCAGCTTTGGTTAGTCGTTGCGGGAAAGCCTGTTGCAGCACGGTTTTGTTCACTTTAAAAGCTAACAGGTTATTGTAGTGAAATACCAGGTCGGCCATATTAGGATATAGTCGACTCTTGTCGAAATGACGGTTTATCTCCTGCAGATAATCCAGCAGGATGTACTTTTTATACTCAAAATCGAGCCGTCCTTCAATAAACCAGTTTAAACCTAATGATTTCAAAATAGTTGCCTCTCCTTTCAGTGCTTAAATTAAAATAAAAAAAGCAATTTTGCAACATGCCCAACGGAACGCTCTATCTCATACCTGTGCCCCTTGCTGAAAATGCGGCGGCGAAATCATTCACACCATACCTCATCGATACCATAAACAGCATCAAAGAGTACATTGTAGAGAACGAAAAAACAGCGCGTAAATTTTTGAAAGAAGCCGGGTTGAAGACACCGCAAAGCGAGTTGATCATTCACGATTATGGCAAGCATCAACGCGACCAGCTTGGTGGCGATTTTTTTGCAGGGCTTAAGGCCGGTAATGATGTAGGCCTGATGAGCGAAGCCGGTTGTCCCGGCGTAGCCGACCCTGGTGCAGATATCGTGAGCAAAGCGCACCAAATGGGCATAAAAGTGGTGCCGCTGGTTGGGCCAAGCTCTATTTTGCTGGCGCTGATGGCCTCGGGGTTTAACGGGCAGAGCTTTACCTTTCATGGCTATTTGCCGATAGACAAAGTTGAACGTAGCAAAAGAATAAAGGAACTGGAAAACATCGCCTTAAAAAATCATCAAACGCAGTTGTTTATCGAAACGCCGTTCCGCAATAACCCTATGCTGAATGAGATACTCAATACAGTCTCGCCGCAAACCAGGCTGTGCATAGCCAGTAATGTTACCGGCGCGGATGAGTTTATCCAAACCAAAACGATAGCCGAATGGAAAAAAAAGGTTCCCGATCTGCATAAAAAGCCAACCATATTCCTACTCTATCGTTAATTGCTTATGCCACTGACCAAAACGCAAACCAAAGTACTGATAGTCGGCGCAGGTCCGTCGGGATTGATGATGGCCGCCCAGCTATTACGTTATGGTATACAGCCGGTTATTATCGATAGTAAAGAAGGCCCGACCACGCATAGCAAAGCGCTGGCGGTACAGGCACGTTCGCTGGAGATTTACCGGCAAATGGGCATTGTTGATAAAGCTATTGCCAACGGTGAACGCGCAGCAGGTGTGGCGTTTAACCAAAACGGCGAAAAAAAGGCATCGTTGGCCATAGGCAAAGTTGGCGAAGGGCTAACGCCTTATCCCTATATCCTGCTATATCCGCAAAGCAAAAATGAACGGCTGCTACTGGATGAGCTTACACAACACACCTGCCCGGTTTATTGGGCTACAACACTTACGTCACTTGAACAAAAAGCAGATCATGTTATTGCCTCAATAAAAGACAGTGAAAAAGAATATACCTTAACCTGCGATTGGGTAGTGGGCGCCGACGGTGCGCATAGCCTTGTGCGGAAGGAAATACAAGCGCCATTTGGAGGGGATACCTATGCAAATTTTTTTTATTTGATAGATGCCAAACTACAAAGCGCGGCATTATCGGGTGATAATTTTATCGAACTCTTTTTGGCCAAAAACGGCTTCGCAGGTTTTTTTCCGATGCCTGATAAAGATACTTACCGCGTAATCGGCAAACTGCCTGAACAATTTGAAGGAAGGGAAGACGTGACAGTTGAGGAAGTGTTACCGGCACTGGAAAACATCATCGACGCACATGTTGAGGTGCTACAGAACAACTGGTTTACTACCTATAAGCTGCACCATCGTATGGCGCAAAATTTCAGGAAACAGCGCTGCTTTTTAATTGGCGATGCAGCGCATATTCACTCGCCGGTAGGCGGGCAGGGTATGAATACCGGTTTGCAGGATGCCTACAACCTGGCCTGGAAGCTGGCGGGCGTGATAAATGGCAACTTAAAACAACCCATACTTGACAGCTATGCCGCCGAGCGCATGCCCGTAGCCCGTGACTTGCTGAAAACTACCGACACGGCCTTTAAAATGGTTAATTCCAATAACTGGTTCATCGGTTTGTTTAAAAAGTTTGTCGTATTTAGGTTGCTGAATACGCTTTGGAAAAGTGAAAGGATAAAAACAGAATTTTTTAAACGAGTTTCGCAGATTAGTATTAATTATCGCGATAGCAAAATCAATCTGCATCTCTCTTATTCTGCCAAAGTAAAGGCCGGCGACAGGCTGCCTTATATTCCGATATATGATGAGAAAAAGCAGATAGAAACCGACCTGCACGAATGGTGCAGTAAACCCGGCTTTACGCTCATCATTTTAGGCCGGTTTGAGGAAATGTTCCTGTTCACCCTGGCGCGTTGGATAGCTCAAAACTACCAGGGCGTATTAAATTTCTACTACCTGCCACCTTCCGGGAAAAACACCAAAGTTTTTGACGAATTCGGTGCCGATCCGCACGGGCAAAAGGCTATCGTTGTGCGACCGGATATGTATATCGGCTATTTAAATGATGTGGTCGATATCGGCATCATTAATAATTATTTAAAAAACGTAACGGGAATTATTTGATGCTTCGGTTCATATTAATCATTTGATTCAGATAAGGTTAAATATATTTCTTAAAGTGTACGTATATTCTATATAATTGATTATCAATCCCTTTTACGCTAATAATATATTGCGAAAATTTTTTAATTACGGGGCATTATACTACCATTGCATTAGTTAAATTTTATCACATTATGAAAAAATTATTTCCTTATTTTATGGGATATATTGTATGTGTCGTTGTGGATATTGTGTTATTGCATTGGTTTAAACAATATGAAGGCATTGGTAGTGTTATTCAGGCTTTAATAAGCGGTGCATGCGGTATGTTGGCATTATATATTTTTTTCAACAGAAAAAAACAAGTTAAAACTTAAATTTATAGGATTACTAAATCCGGGTTGATATTTATTAGCCCGGATTTTTATTATATCCATCCAATTTTTACTACTTATTATTTATCTAACCTCTCTGCCTTGGCCTGGCTGCACCGCGAATTGTCAATCAAATTATCCACCTACAAAAAAGCGCCCGTATTGCTACGGACGCACACACCAAACGCATTATGAAAACAGGGGTATTAAAAATTGATCGCGTTGCCTTTTATATTGTACATCATCACCGTATCGTGCCCGTTTATAAAAGCCGGTTCCGCGATCAATAATTCTTTATAGAACACAACCGATAGTTCGGGTTGCATTTTTAACGTAAAAGTGTCGGCCATCTCCCGGTCTGACACGTCGCCTTCGGCCAATACAAGGTATTCACCAGCAACACCCATCAGCGTATAAATGCCTGTGCAATAGTTAATTGCTACCTTATGCAGCAGCATATCTGCGATGCTCGATTCTATCAGCTCAAATTTTGGCGTTTCAAATAGCACACTGCGCCCGGCGTTATCTTTTAAACCGGGTATCTTATTATCCAGTGAATGCAGCAGATGCAGGGCCGCGAAACTTAATTTATAATGCAGTGAATTTGCCCGGCCATCGTTCTGCTTCATTTCGGTATAAGTATCGAACCTGCGCTCCGTATTATAGGCTTGCGATTTGAGCAGGAATTCCTGGTAGGTTGTACTGAAGATGCTTTTTTCAAAATTACTTTCTGAATTTACGTCGATTACCTGCCGGTAAGCGAATTTGATTAATGCGTTTGCCATTTGTTTGTGATTTAATAGATGAAACAAGTATTATTTATAATGCAAGCCCGATTGTATAAGTAGCTGCATAACCTGCCGAAACACTGCCTGTAACCGAAAAAGTTTCATTGGCCAGGTCGGTAGCCGAATTGCCAAATACACGGTCGGCTGAGTTTGATAATGGGTTAACACCATGCGCCGCGTAGTAAGTTGACACCTGCACCACATCGGATATGGCTTCAGGGAAAGCAAGCTGTCCTGTTTTCTTCAACACACTATCTATATAAACCTCAATGTGCAGGTGTGTTGCCCTGCCGCTGTACCAGCCGGGGTAAATGGTTGAAAAGGTTATAGCGCCTGCCGAATCGCTTAGCTGGTAACCGCGGAGCCAGGTTTCGCCGCCGTAGCTGTTACTTACGGTGCTAACGCCGCCTGCCTGGTCGTCATAACCCGAATAATAGCCATTGGGATTGCAGCTCCAGATATCAACCCTTACACCCTCAACCGCATTGCAATTGTCGTTTGTATTTACCACTACAAAATTGACCGTGAGCGATACGCCGGTTTGGCCGCCTACTACATCGGAGCGATTGAGCGGATCGGTTAGCTCACCACCAGGATACGGAAACGGACCTTCTTCTTCGGTGGGAGTAACAACACAACTGCTGGAAGTACTTGTAGTAGTGGTTGATGTTGAAGATGATGAACTACTTGACGAGGACGACGAAGTTGCATCCTTTTTACATGCCCCTAAAAATGCCGGCCCTGCCGCAGCTGCCACAGCAAATGCCCTTAAAAAGCTTTTCCGTTCCATATTTCTATAATTAGCTCAAACAGTAATTTTGCTTGACATTATAAAAGTGGAAATACTTTTACATCAATAATTTAGTGTATCGGTAAATGATTATTTTGTGCCGATAAAGGATCAGGCATGTCATACGAACGAGCAGAGGGGGATGTGCGTTGGGGCGAGGAGAAAAGTTTTTAAATATGCACTACGGAATATCTGTATGGCGCAGAAGTTTTCTCACCTGCCCCATCGGCTGCCAGTGCTCATGCAGGAATGACATGATAGTGATATTAATAGATTCTGAACTACCCATGTATCCGTTCCTGCTTGCCATAGCTTTTTATAACTCCGGCTTCATATTCAAGATATTCTTTCCAGCGCTTATCCACATCAATACCATCGGCATATTTTTTTGCCAGGCGAATGAAGGTAGCATAATGCGTAGCCTCGCTTACCATCAGCTCATAATAAAATGCGGCCAGTTCAGTGTCATTTATATTTTCGGAGAGTACTTTAAAACGTTCGCAGCTGCGTGCTTCTATCATGGCGGCAAACAGCAGGCGGTCTACCAGTTGTTCGGTACGTGAGCCGCCTTTCTTCATAAACTTAACCAGTTCGCCTACGTAATCATCCTTGCGCTCACGACCCAGTACATAACCACGGGCTATAATAATATCATGTACACGCTTAAAATGCGCCATTTCTTCCTGCGCCAGGGCTATCATCTCCTGCACTAAATCGCTCAGGTTTGGATTTTGTACAATAAGCGTTATGGCATTACTGGCAGCCTTCTGCTCACAAAAGGCGTGGTCGGTTAGTATTTCTTCAATATTACTCTCTACCACGTTGGTTACCCAGGTTGGGTCGGTAGGCAATTGCAGTTTAAGAATAGTTTTTTCGCTCACGATGCAAAAGTACGGTAATTGTCTGAACCAGGATTAAACAGATTTTTTGGATTTACAGGATATGAGTAATTTATAGAAATAGTCTACATTATTAAAGTTCCTCCGCAATAAACAAAAAAGGCTGTTCAAATTTCACGCTGAAAAAGCCGTCGTGAGTAGTTTTATAGTGATGATTGTCGACCCGCTCAAGTCCGCTTATTTGTAACCGATGAGGTACAGATATCAACTCGATGATTTCCCCTACCGGTTTCCATTTACTGAAACCTGAACTTATGGCATAAACTTTTTGATTGCTATAATAGATAACCATATTGAGCTTATCCACAAAAAACAGGTAATCTTTTAGCTGCAGATCGTCGGTAATGATATTTACTGCCGGGTAACCATGCGTAACGAGATATTTAATAGCAGCCTCCGCATCTGTATCATTACCGGCAGGCATCAGTTTAATATCCGATTGCAGGTTGAGATTGGGTTCGTTGGTTATTACCCAGTCGATCTTAATGCCATAAGCATTTACCTTTTCAGCAGTAAGCGGCGTTACAATAACTGTCGGGCTCCATTCGAGCAGTTGGCCCAGCAATTCATCCGAAAAATTATCAAGGCCGAGTATCAGCAGCGCAGGTTCCTGTTTTTCGCGAACGATATGGTGGGACGACATTTCAAAAAATATAAAGTTGCCAAAACAACTGAAAATTAATGAAATAGTTTGGGATTAACGTGTGAAGAATTATTAAACGAACAAATTGCGCAATGCCATGCTTTCGCGCTCTTTTGAGCGGAGCAGGAAGGTGATAGCCCAATTGAACAGCATAGAAACCAGGAATGTTAAAATAATTAGTGTGGAATTACTAATACTATTGCCGAATAATAAAACAATGGCTATAGAAACAATATTGAAGCCTGCAAGAATAACGGTGGTTTGAATATGGGTAAAACCAAGCATAAGGATACGGTGGTGGATATGGTTACGGTCGGCGCTAAATGGTGACTTACCGTTGGCAATGCGTATGGTAAATACACGCAAAGTATCAAATACAGGCCCTATTAAAACAGCTACCGCCAGTGCAGGGGCCGAGAAAATATCAGGGAATTTGCCACCCGAAAATTTGTTCAGCTCGATAAATTTTATGGCCATTACTGCTGATATTAACCCGATAAGCAATGAGCCGGTATCGCCCATAAATATTTTTGCAGGGGAAAGGTTATATTTTAAAAAACCTGCTATGGCGCCCACCATGGCTAATGCCACAATAGCCAGTTCGTACTGGTGCATATAAACAAAAAGCCCGGCAAATGTGCAATTAGCAATTATGCCGGTAGCAGATGCCAAACCATCGATGCCATCGATCAGGTTAAACGCGTTAACAATAAGTGTTATTACCAGTATGGATAAAATGATGCTTAAGGTGTAAGAAAGATCATATATGCCAAATATGCCATACATACTTGTTATGCGCACATTGCCCAGTACCACAAGTATAGCGCCCACAATAAACTGCATTAAAAACTTAGTGCTTGAGTTTACGCCGGTCAGGTCATCTTTTAAACCCATTGCAAATAAAATAATACATGCGCCCAGCATATAATTGGTTGGCAAAGATTTATCGGCAAAACCGAACAGTAAAGAGGTAATGGTGAAACTTACAAATATGGCTATACCACCCAGGCGGGGGATGCCGTGGTCATGATGTTTTCTGAAACTTCCGAGGTCGTCATACAAATGCCTTTCGCGCGCAACATGCAATATAGAAGGGATTGCGAGCAATGTTAATATTGTAGAAAAAGCAATAATGAATGTGTAAGCTACAACCGGATAAGTGTGTAAAAAATCTTGCATACGTACTCGTCAATCAATAGAAATATTCATTCTAAAATCAGCAATAAATAGTCCAGTCTTTATTGCTTTTTTTCAACTTATTCACAAATGGTTATAAAAACTGCCCAATTTTGCGCACAGGCTTCATAATTAATGTTAGCAATGGAAATCTGATGCCGTTATTGCGCATCGCTTTCAAATCATTTCTCCATGCTTTTACCCGGTTTATGGGGTTTTTATTACTCATTCCTCCACGCTGCATTCTTACAAGCACCTTGTTTATATAAAAGGTGTTAAACTCATTTACATGCATAAACCGCAGCATCAATTCATAGTCGGCCGCGGTGCCGTAATCCAGTTTGTATAATCCCAATTTTTCAAATAACTGCCTTTTACAATAAAATGTTGGGTGTGGTGGCATCCAGCCCCAGTTATAAATACCTTTTATATAACCCCTTGTACGCCATTTACGTACAATAGTTTCATCCAAATTGACATAATCCAGGTCGCCAAACACGATATCAGCGTTTTGAACGGAAAAAGCATTCCCGATAGTTGTAAGAACTTCTGCATCAGCAAAAAAATCGTCGGCATTGAGTATTCCAACCACATCGCCAGTTGCCATTTTAATGCCTTTATTCATGGCATCATAAACGCCTTTATCGGGTTCTGATATTATCCTGGTGATGTGGTTTTTATATTGATCGATTATGCTGAGCGTATCATCACTCGACCCGCCGTCGATGATAATATATTCCATGTCGGCGTAATTTTGTGAAATCACCGATTGGATGCACCTGTCGATATGGGCTTCGGCATTATAACAGGGTGTTATTAACGATATTTTTAAACCTGGCACTATTATATTAAATGTACTTGCTTTATCTAATATCGCTTATTTAAAGATATCTGTAACAGGATTACTTAGTGATTTCTTTCCACAACAAATCTTTCAGTTCATTGATATTCTTCTGGGCAGCAGACGAGATAAATACTGATGGTATACCTTTAGGCAATTCTTTTTTCATCTCCTGCATCAGTTCGTCGTCTAAAAGATCGGATTTGGTAATGGCCAGTACCCTCGGTTTTTGCATCAACTCGGGGTTATATTCCTTCAGTTCGTTTAGCAGGATATCGTATTCTTCTGTAAGAGTGCGATTGGTATCGGCTGGTATCATGAATAAAAGCACCGAATTACGTTCGATATGCCGCAAGAAACGGATACCCAAACCTTTGCCTTGTGATGCGCCCTCAATAATACCCGGAATATCGGCCATTACAAACGAGCGGTTATTCCTGTAAGCCACAATGCCCAGGTTGGGTACTAAAGTGGTAAAGGCATAATCAGCAATCTCGGGTTTCGCAGCGGATACTACCGAAAGCAGGGTTGATTTACCTGCATTGGGGAAACCTACCAGGCCAACGTCAGCCAAAAGCTTCAGCTCCAGTATGTTCCACTCCTCTTTACCTGGTAGCCCTGGTTGTGCAAAGCGTGGTGTTTGAAAAGTAGCCGATTTAAAATTTTCGTTACCTAAACCACCGCGACCGCCTTCAGTCAGGATGCGGGTTTCGCCGTCTTTGGTTATTTCAAATAAAACTTCGCCGGTTTCGGCGTTTTTGGCTATGGTGCCCAGCGGCACTTCCAATATCTCATCCTGCCCGGTTTTTCCCGTACGTAAAGCACTGCCGCCACGCTCACCATCGCCGGCAATTACGTGTTTGCGGAATTTAAGGTGAAGCAATGTCCATAGCTGGGCATTGCCTTTTACAACCACGTTGCCGCCGCGACCGCCGTCGCCGCCATCGGGGCCTCCTTTTGAGGTGAACTTGTCACGGTGTAAATGTGCAGAACCTGCCCCGCCATGACCTGACCGGCAGCATATCTTCACGTAATCAACAAAATTTGAGCCTTGGGACATTTTTTTATTTCGGATTTCGAATGTAGAATTTCGGATTTTAGGTTATCAAAAATTCCGGATAAATAATACAATCCGAAATCTTAATTCCGAAATCCGAAATTAATAAGCATCAACAACAGTGCCTATCGCATCAAAGATTTCATCTATCGACCCGATACCGTTAATGCTTTTAAACTTAGCCTGATTTTTATAGAATTCGGCTACAGGCGCCGTTTTATTATTGTATTCGTGTATGCGTTTGCGGATAACTTCCGGGTGGGCATCGTCAGGCCTGCCTGAATCTTTGCCGCGCAATAATAAACGCTGCTCCAATTCATCATCATCAACCTCAAGCGCTATCATGCCTGATATAGCTGCAGTTTTGCTTTCGAGCAATTTATCCAACGCCTCTGCCTGCGCTACCGTGCGTGGGAAACCATCAAATATAAAGCCCTGCGCATTTTTATTGGCATCCAGCTTATTGCTTATCATGCCTATAACCACCTCGTCAGGCACCAAAACACCATGGTCCATCAGCTTTTTGGCTTCCAGGCCGAGCGCTGTGCCCTGGGCAATTTCGCCGCGCAACAGGTCACCGGTTGAAAGATGGATCAAGCCATATTTTTCAATAAGTTTTTGTGATTGAGTACCTTTGCCTGCTCCGGGCGGGCCGAACAATACCAAGTTTAGCATGCGCATTTCAAATTAAAAGCCTTCCGGTATACAAACTGAAAGGCTTATGCTTTTTGTGATTAAAGGTAGCTGAACCTTTTTATTCCTGTGCACTTGAAGGGAGTCGAACCCCTAACCTTCCCGATTTGCAATCGGGATGCTCTATCCTTTGAGCGTTGCCTGTAAACAGGCGGTACAAGTGTATATCCTGTGCACTTGAAGGGAGTCGAACCCCTAACCTCCTGATCCGTAGTCAGGTGCTCTATCCAATTGAGCTACAAGTGCTATAATCCGCGCTTTTTCAAACGGGACTGCAAAAATAGGATTTTTATTGAAATGTTCAAAAAATTAAATTGATATTGTTGAAAGTAACGAGTCGGCCTGTGATAGGCGACCTGCTTTTATGTAATTTTGAACCAATTATATTTAAATTGCTTGCTGAAATTAGTTAACCTGAAATCCCTGTTTTCCGAAATAACGGAAATACCACCCGTACTCAACCAAAAGAAATACCCTTCATTAAATGGCTTGAGGGGCATTTCTATTATAATGGTTATCGTTCATCACTTTATACTTTTATATAGCATCAATTTTATAAACCTGGCCTATATAGGCCCGCTGGGTGTGAATATCTTTTTTGTGATAAGTGGCTTTTTAATTACCACGCTATGCATTAAGGAAAAAGCATTAACCGGCGACCTTTCGTTAAAGACTTTTTATCTGCGGCGCATTTTCCGCATACTGCCTGTTGCCTACCTGTACATATTAATCGTCGCCATATTAAACTACGTGTTTAAATTACATATAGCGGCTTTAAACTTTGTGGCAGCGATATTATTTATTGCCGATCTTTCTTTTTTCAGGCGCATAAAGTTCGATTGGGACCTTGCTCACTATTGGTCGTTATCCGTTGAGGAGCAGTTTTACCTTATATTCCCGGTTTTTATAAAAAAGAAGTTCAGCCTGTTTGTGTTACTTATACTTATCGTTGCATTTTGCCCACCAATTTTCTTTTGGTTGCAGGTGAACATCGGTTCTTTAAATAATGGAATATTTGCCTCTTTTACACGCTTCCTGAGTAAATTTCAGGGCATAGCCATCGGCTGCTTATTTTCGGTACTGCTTTTTAAAGGCTATTTAAATTTTGGCAAACTAAGCCTCATCATAACACTGGTATCCATCTTTATGATATTCTACATAAAGTTCGACCCATTCGAAAGCCTGTCATCCACATTTTTCAACCTCCTCATTTCAATTTTTACAGGGCTTATTATTGTGAATAACATTCATCCGCAACAAACTAACTTAATATACAAATTTCTTAATCTTAAATTATTAAATTTTATAGGCATATTATCCTACAGCCTTTACATCTGGCAGCAGTTATTTTTATCAAACGACCCCAGGTTCCCGCTAAGCAAATATCCTGTTAACCTCATATTTGTGGTATTGGTACCGATAGTATCTTACTTTGTTTACGAACGTTATTTTTTGAGGTTGAAAAGCCGTTTTAAGAAAGTACAGTAATATAACCGATAGCTGAAATTACTTTACTACTTCTGCAATAGCTTCGAAATCTGGCAGGTTCGAAGCGTCTTCCAGCACTTCGGCGTAAGCTATATTCTGCTCTTCATCTACCACAAAAGCAGCGCGTTTTGCTATGCCTTTCATGCCAAAAAAAGTATCGTATATAGCACCGTAGGCTGTTGATACCTCCTTGTTAAAATCAGACAGCAACTGGAACTGGTAATGGTTTTCTTCTTTAAACTTTGCCAGCGTAAACGGTGAATCTACAGAAATACCAAGGATCACCGCGTTAAGGCCATCGTAATAGCCAAAATTATCGCGCATGGTACAGAGTTGCGTAGTACAAACGCCGGTAAATGCTAAAGGAAAGAAATGGATGATTACCTTTTTGCCTTTATAATCGGCAAGCGATACAGATTTTAATTCTGAAGATGACAGTGTAAACTGGGGTGCTGGCTGGCCGATGGTTAATGACATAGGATGTTTTTTTATTGGCAAAGAAATGAGATTAAATTTAAGTTGCCGCCGCTTTTCATAATCAAAATGTCAAAATATTTTATCGGATAGTTTTAAGGATTTTATCCGTTACAAATAGTTAAATTTAAGGAAGATTCTAACCTGAAATGAAAAGCCTAATATTCCTGCTGCTTCTATTACCCATCAGTATTTTATCGCATGCCCAAAGTAAAAAAAACACAAGCAATTTCACTTTGAAAGGGACTATTACGGGCAATGTACGCAGGGTTATTTTGATATATCCTGATATTCCCGGGCAACGACGTTCCTATACTATCCACGTAAAAAATGGTCATTTCTTATACAAGGGCTACCTCAGCAGCCCTGTTTATGCCGGTATTATGAACGATGATAAAGTCGACCCTAACAATACTGCCGATGTATCAAATTTCACTGACCTTTTCCTGAGCCCCGGCAATATGACCATATCGCTAAAGAGGGATTATTTCGACCAGGCAAAAATTACCGGCTCACCTGCGCAGGATGAGTGGGCTGCTTTGCAAAAAAGTGAGGAGCCTATAAATAAAATTAAAATCGACTTGTATCATCAAGAGTTTGAGGTCTCAAAAGGCGGCAACACGCCCAAAAATCACGCAGCCGTTTTAGCAATGGGGAGTAAGATTGACAGATGCCAGCGAGAAATGGACCAAATGGACTATCAATATATCGTTACCCATTCGCAATCCTATGTAAGCAGTTATTTATTGAGCAATTATGCCTTGGGCGGCGATATGCCGTTAGATTCAATAGAAAAGCCCTACAATGTGTTTTCTGAAGCGGTTAAAAAAAGCCCGTCCGGCAAAGTGATAGGCGAAACAATTGCGAGCCGAAAAGCCGGATCTGTAGGAACTATTGTGCAAATGCCTGCTGCTGTAAACCTTGATGGCAACAAGTTCAACCCAACAACATTTAAAATTGACAATTACGCATTGCTTTATTTTTGGGCAGATTGGGCAAATGACAATATTCATTTAAAAGAGATTTACAATAAATATCATTTAAAAGGCCTGAATGTTCTTGCTATATCGATGGATCCATTTAAGAGAATGTGGCGTGATTCAGTAAAAAAAGAGCATATCGAAATTTGGAATAATGTATTCGGCGGCATGGCAGGCAATCTTGATACTTTTTACAACATCAGGGAAATGGCGCCATCACTGATACTATTGATTGATAAAAACCATAAAGTAATAGGTCGTTACAGGGGCATCGCACCTAAATGGTACAAGTTTGATTACCAGGAAGGCGATATAAATACCCTCGACAAAAAATTAGCGGAACTGTATAAAAAGTGAAAGCCTTTTCTTTCAACCTTGTTACAAACATTAATATCCCATAACAGGTTTTACTGCTGATATTTGCCACAATGAAAGCAGTGATCATTACCCAACCCGGCCCTCCCGAAGTATTACAACTGGCCGAAAGGCCCAAACCCGAAATTACGGCTGACGAAGTGCTGGTTAAAGTTGCTGCCGCCGGTATAAACCGCCCGGACGTGGCGCAACGCAAAGGACATTACCCTCCCCCACCCGGCGCATCCCCGGATATACCGGGACTGGAAATTGCAGGTATTATTAATAAAGTAGGCGCCAACATTATGCGCTGGAAAGTCGGCGACCGCGTTTGCGCACTAATTACAGGCGGCGGCTATGCCGAATATTGCAGCGTACCCGCCGGGCAATGCCTGCCCATACCCGACGACCTGCTGATGATAGAAGCGGCATCCCTACCCGAAACCTTTTTCACCGTATGGAGCAATGTGTTCGACCGGGGACACTTAAAGCCCGGCGAAACACTACTGGTACACGGCGGCTCAAGCGGGATTGGCGTTGCGGCCATACAAATGGCAAAAGCAATGGGCAGCACGGTTTATGTAACCGCCGGATCGGACGAAAAGTGCCGCTTCTGCGAAGAACTCGGTGCAGCCAAAGCCATCAATTATAATACGGAGAACTTTAAAGATGTAATTCAACAGCTTACTAATGGCCGGGGCGTCGACGTGATATTGGACATGATCGGCGGCGATTATACCGCGCCAAACCTGCAGTCGCTGGCTGATGAAGGGCGGTTATTGCTGATTAATATGATGCTGGGTAAAGATGTTGGCATCGACCTGGCGCTCATCATGCGCAAAAGGCTCACCATAACCGGCTCAACCCTGCGGTCGAGGGATATTACCTTTAAAGCCGCCGTAGCGCAAAACCTGGAGAAACACATCTGGCCATTTTTCGATACCGGTGCAATAAAACCAATAGTTTACGAAGTATTCCCCGCCGCACATGCCGCCGAAGCGCACCAATTGATGGAAAGCAGCAATCACATGGGAAAAATTGTATTGAGCTTTGAGTAGTTTACAGATTTAAGTTTGCAGTTCGCCGTAGGCAGTTGGCAGTTTAGTTTCCAGTTGCTGTAGGCAGTTAACCAACAACGAATATCACCCGGCAAACTGCATACTGCAAACTTTTTTCAACCCACCAACTGCTGTAAGGATTCACAGTTCATCATACAATTTATTCATAATTGATCACACACCGGCAATAATTTTTTAACAAAAGTTTTTAATTTGTATTTTTTATTGATATATCAATTATAATTACATCAATTAATGAATATGGAAAAACTGGAAGATATCTTTTTTTATACGCTGGATAAATCGATAAAAACTTACCGGCAGTTTGCCCAACGCAATATGCTTAACAAGGGCTTTGAGCTGACGGTCGATCAATGGTTGGTGCTCAAAGCCATTATGGATGATCCTGACCGGAATCAGCAGGAAGTTGCGGAAGTTGCATTCAAAGACTTTGCCTCGGTTACCCGCATCATTGAACTGCTGGTTAAAAAAGGCTTCTTGACACGTGCGATCCACCCGGGTGACCGAAGGCGATTTTTATTGACGCCGACGGCTAAAGCCGAACTGGAGCTGGCCGAGATGCGGCCGATAACAGAAGAAAACCGTAAAACCGCTTTACAAGGCATTTCAAAAGAGCAGCTCGCCCAGCTACAGAAGTATTTAACCCATATTATCGAAAATTGTCAAAAATCATGAAAACACTCACCGGAATCTTAATTTTCAGTTTTTTATTTCATGTCGCTGCTGCGCAATACTATCAGCTTACAAAAGCAGGCAAGGCCGCAATTGTCAGCAGCATCGCCAAAAACCTGGAGGCAAATTATGTCAACCTGGATACCGCCGAAAGAATGAGCCGCTATATAGAACAGGAGTTCCGTCATGGCGCTTACGACACGATCACTTCTCCGCAAGTGTTCGCTGCACACCTGACCAGCGACCTATTATCGGTCTATCACGATGGCCATCTGTCGGTTGTCTATAACCCGGAGGTTGCCAACGGTACAGGCCAGGTGGATACGGCGGCCGAACACAAACGTTTCCGGCACATGCAGAAAATACATAACTTTGGTTTTGACAAGGCCGAGATGCTCCCCGGCGCCATAGGCTACCTGAAGATCGGCGGTTTCTTTCCGCCCGACCAGGCAGGTAAAGCAATGGCGTTGGCCGCCTTCCGGTTTGTCAGTAGTGCCGATGTGCTGATCATTGACCTACGGGAAAATCACGGCGGCGATCCATCTATGGTCAGCTATATGTGCGGCTTCCTTTTCAGTAGTAAGGTTCATCTCAACGATCTGTACACGCGCAGCAGTCGCTTACTGGAAACGTTTTGGGCGACCCCAAATATGGAACTGAACGCGCTACAAACCGTACCAGTTTATATCCTGACCAGTAAGCAAACCTTTTCCGCAGGCGAGGAATTCAGCTACGACCTGAAAACACAGAAACGGGCTATTATCATTGGCGAATCTAGCGGTGGTGGCGCACACCCGGTGCGGCCATTCCCCGTGGCTAATGGCTTTGTCGCTAATATCCCTTTTGCGAGGGCAATCAATCCGATTACTAAAACCGATTGGGAAGGAACAGGTGTGCAGCCTGATATTGCAACACCTGCAGACTCGGCGATGGCCGTAGCACTCAAGTTAGCAACAACGGGTAAATAACAACAATGCTTGCACAGATTGCGACCAGGTGCTTGGCTTCGATCCTTGGTGTATAGCATATAAATAAAGTGTATCATTTAAATGAATAATGAACTGCAAACTTTTTTCAATCCGCTATATAAATATTTATCAATAAATTATAACTTTGCGCCTCTGAAAGAGTGACAGCGAATTGCAGTCATTATTTTATAATAAATTCTTTAATTACAAGGGTTATATGCCAAAGAACATTGGAAAAATATCAAGGATCATCGGTCCGGTAGTTGACGTAAGCTTTAGCGACAACGCGCATCTTCCTAAAATTTTCGACGCGTTAGAGATCACAAAAAGTAATGGCCAAAAAATCATTTTAGAAGTTCAGCAGCACTTAGGCGAAGACCGCGTACGTGCCATAGCGATGGACTCGACAGACGGTTTGCTGCGCGGGATGGATGTATTAGACTCCGAGTCCCCTATCAAAATGCCTGTCGGCGATGATATTAAAGGCCGTGTATTTAACGTTGTTGGCGATGCCATCGACGGTATTGCCCAGCTTGACAAAAGCAATGGCCGCTCGATACATGCTAACCCTCCAAAATTTGAAGACCTTTCAACCGAAACTGAAGTATTGTTCACCGGTATAAAAGTGATCGACCTGCTTGAGCCTTATGCAAAGGGTGGCAAGATCGGTTTATTCGGTGGTGCAGGTGTAGGTAAAACCGTATTGATCCAGGAATTGATCAACAACATTGCAAAAGCATACTCTGGTTTATCAGTATTCGCCGGTGTAGGTGAGCGTACCCGCGAAGGTAACGACTTACTGCGCGAAATGCTTGAATCGGGCATTATCAAATACGGCGACGAATTCATGCACTCCATGGAAGAAGGCGGCTGGGATTTGAGCAAAGTAAAACAAGAAGACCTGAAGGAATCGAAAGCAACCTTCGTATTCGGCCAGATGAACGAGCCTCCCGGTGCACGTGCACGTGTGGCGCTATCAGGCTTAACCCTTGCAGAATATTTCCGCGATGGTGACGAAGACGGCAAAGGCCGCGATATATTATTCTTTATCGATAACATTTTCCGCTTTACCCAGGCAGGTTCAGAAGTATCGGCGTTGTTAGGCCGTATGCCTTCAGCGGTAGGTTACCAGCCGACACTGGCTACCGAAATGGGTACCATGCAGGAGCGTATCACTTCAACAAAACGTGGTTCTATCACTTCTGTACAAGCGGTTTACGTACCTGCGGATGACTTGACCGACCCTGCGCCGGCCACAACCTTCGCCCACTTAGATGCTACCACAGTACTTTCACGTAAAATTGCCGAGTTGGGTATCTACCCGGCTGTGGATCCGCTGGATTCAACCTCACGTATCCTTAGCGCTGCTGTTTTGGGCGACGAGCATTATAATACTGCACAACGCGTTAAAGAAACTTTACAGCGCTACAAAGAATTACAGGACATCATCGCTATTTTGGGCATGGACGAGCTTTCGGAAGAAGATAAGCTGGTTGTATCTCGCGCACGCCGTGTTCAGCGTTTCCTTTCGCAGCCATTCCACGTTGCCGAGCAGTTCACCGGCTTAAAAGGTGTGCTGGTTGACATCAAGGAAACCATCAAAGGTTTCAACATGATTATGGATGGTGAAGTGGATGAATACCCTGAAGCAGCATTCAACCTGGTAGGCAGCATTGAAGATGCCATTGAAAAAGGTAAAAAATTATTAGCGGAAGCAAATAACTAATGTGCAGATGAGTAAATGTGCAGATATGCAAATCATCTGCACATTTGCACATCCACACATTTGCACATCAAAAACATATGACTTTAGAAATTCTTACTCCTGATAAACAAATATACCAAGGCGAAGCTACCTCGGTAACCTTACCGGGTACGCTTGGGCAGTTTGAGATATTGAACCATCATGCGCCCATCATTTCAACCCTGAACGATGGCAAGCTCACTATCCGAAACGCAGGTAAGGAAGACGTTTACCTGGTACAGGGCGGTGTTGTGGAATGTTTAAATAACAAAGTAACTGTTTTGGTTGAAGGTATTAGCCATAAGTAAAAAAATATTCAATGCATTTGGAAAGGCTCGCTGTTAGCGGGCCTTTTTTATTGAATGGAATTTGGTGAAAACTACCACCCTTTAACTTCCGTTGTACCATCGATAGTTATGGGAAAAACCAAACTATTTGCATCGGTCAAATTGTGTTTTAGTTCCGAGGTTCCTTCTAAATGCTTTACTGTTTGTACTTCGTTTATCCAGCCTGTTGCCTTATTTATCTTGATTGTATACTGATAAGTCCCATGTATACCGAAAGTACGCCCATATACTGTACCTGAACGCGCAAAATTTGTTGCTTTATCAGTTGAAATAATAGCCTTGGCGGATATCTCATAATTGTTAGTAGTAATACTATTCAGTGTGTATGTATTCCTGGTTTTAGTTGAAGCTATTGCTATCTCGTAATGAGTTTGGTTTGTCCATGAATCCTTAACACCAACTGGTTGCTCCGGATAGATTATAAATGCAGCTTGTAGATTATTTTTTAAATTATCATCTCCAAAAGATTGCTTTACTTGCGCGGCCATTTGTTCTTTTTGTTGTTCAGGCAAACTCAGATCATCAAGTTGGTCAGTAAATATTTTATCAAGACCCTTAATTTCTATAATATTCCCTTTTTTATTCATTACCATATTGAACGGCTTATTCAAGATCAATCGTAAAAATTTTGAAAAGATATTGGAAGTATCGTTTTCACTACTAAATTCCATTTCATGGTCACCGGTACTAAAGGTAATACTCATATTTTTATAGGTGACTTCTATATTATAAAGTGAATCATTGATACTGACAATTTTGTGAGCGGTAGTTGTTTTAATGGTTGTTTTAGCCGTATGGTGAGCGCCTTTTATAAACTGGTCAATACCCATCTTAATATCACAGGTGATGTAACAGGTGCTGTCTTTTTGCAAATTAAGCCGTAATTGTGTTTTTTGTGCATAGGTACCGACGCTGGTTAATAAAAGCGCCAGTAATAAGGTTTTTTTCATATTTAAATATAGAGATAAATTGATAGCTATTATAGAACCGATCCTGGCAACATCATTAAAAAAGACAGCGCTTTCGAATAATCCAACTCCTCATACTCCAATCCCAATAGCCTGATATTATTATAATAGGTTTGATGCTTTTCATAGTAGTACTTTTCTGATTGGACAAACCAGGCTTTTGCGCCTAACTTTTCGGCCAGGAACCATTTTTCAAGCAGCCGTGCACACCGGCCGTTGCCGTCGTCAAACGGGTGTATCTTTACAAACACCAAATGAACGAGCGATGCGAAAAAGAATGCCTCACTAAATTCGAGATCAGCAGTTAGCAGTTGGTCAATATCAGCATATAGTTTGTCAAGCTCAGCTTTAACCCTTGAAGGTGGGCAGGCAGCATATTCTATCTTCCCATCTGGCGTAGTTACGTACATATTACCCGACCTTATCTTTCCGCGATTATCCTTGGACAATATATGTTTGGTTAGTAGCGTATGCGTCTGCTCAACTGCTGAAGCATTCAATTTCTCTTTTTGGGCGAAAAGATAAGCATCGTACAAATCATCGATTTTTTGGGTATGATCAGGTAAAAATTTCACTCCCCATTTTTTATGCTTAATAAAGGAGTCCAGCTCAATATCCTCACCCTCTATCTTCGATGAAAAAACAGCGGATACAGATGTATAGAAACTGAACGTATTTGCCGAAAGTTCGCTATCAGTTAACTTATCAAAAGCAGCACGGATGGCTGGGGAAAATTGCAGTACATATTCATTCAGCAGCGAAATGGGCAATATTTCAAATTCTTTTTGTAGCATGTTACAACTTCAGACAAAATACGGCGATTGTACTAAGTTTTGATACATTTTTTTAGGACAGGACCCATTTCAGGCAGAATATTCGTTTTTTGCTATGCAAGCATACTTTTCATACCGTATACCGTTTTTAACTTTGGTATAGATGTATAAAATTTAAATATCGTTATATTGATAAAATACAGAATATAATTCCATATAATTATAAATCACCAATACTAAATATTGATTTAACTTTTCTATTGTTACTCGAAAAAGCTCTGCCTACCTTACAAACATTGATCGCAGGCTATTTCGCGATCAATTTTTCACGACAATAACCGTTATAAAACTACAATAATATAAATAATGAGCGCACCTGATACGACAGTGGATATAGAATTGAACCGGTACAGCAAAACCTTTACGCAAGACCCTACCCAACCCGCCGCGCAGGCCATGCTTTACGGGATTGGTTTAACCGACGACGACATGCAAAAGGCGCAGGTTGGCGTAGCCAGTATGGGTTATGACGGCAACACCTGCAACATGCACCTGAACGACCTGGCCAAACTGGTAAAACAAGGCATCTGGGATGATGGTATGGTGGGGTTGATATTTCACACCATTGGCGTAAGTGATGGCATGAGCAACGGTACCGAAGGGATGCGCTATTCACTCGTTAGTCGCGATATTATTGCCGATTCGATTGAAGCGGTAGTTGGCGCGCAGTATTATGATGCAGTAATCACACTGCCGGGCTGCGATAAAAACATGCCGGGTTCAATTATGGCAATGGGCCGTTTAAACCGTCCCTCGATCATGGTTTATGGCGGTACTATAAAACCGGGCCACTGGAAAGGTGAGGATTTGAATATTATATCGGCATTTGAGGCGCTGGGCAAAAAACTGGCCGGGCAAATTTCCGATGAAGATTATATAGGGGTAATAAAAAATTCTTGCCCGAGCGCTGGCGCCTGCGGTGGTATCTATACAGCCAATACCATGGCTGCCGCTATCGAGGCTTTGGGCATGAGTTTGCCGTACTCGTCATCAAACCCGGCATTAAGCGAAGAAAAGAAAGCCGAGTGTTTAGCCGCCGGCAAATCGATAAAAATATTATTGGAGCGCGACATCAAACCGTCCGACATCATGACCCGCGAGGCATTTGAAAATGCCATTGTGGTGATAATGGTTCTGGGTGGCTCTACCAACGCGGTGTTGCACCTGATAGCAATGGCCAAGAGCATTGGCGTTAAACTAACACAGGACGATTTCCAGGCCATAAGTAACCGCATACCTGTATTGGCCGACATGAAGCCAAGCGGCAAATATATGATGGAAGACCTGCACAATATTGGAGGTGTGCCAGCGGTAATGAAATACTGCTACGACCAGGGCTGGCTGCATAGCCACTGCCTTACTGTTACCGGCAAAACGATAGCGGAAAACCTGGCCGAAGTACCTGATCTTAATTTTGAAACACAAACGATCATTCGCCCGGTGGAAAATCCGATAAAAGCTACCGGCCACTTACAGATATTATACGGCAACATTGCCGAAGGCGGCAGCGTTGCCAAGATCACCGGCAAAGAAGGCACCAGTTTTGAAGGCCCTGCAAGGGTGTTCGATGGTGAGTTTGAGCTGATACACGGCATACAAAGCGGTCGTGTAAAAAAGGGCGATGTGGTGGTTATCCGCAACGTTGGCCCTAAAGGCGCGCCCGGTATGCCGGAGATGCTGAAGCCTACATCGGCCATATTCGGCGCGGGATTGGGCAGTTCGGTGGCTTTGATTACTGATGGTAGGTTCTCGGGTGGAACGCATGGGTTTGTCGTCGGTCACATCACGCCGGAAGCTTATGACGGCGGGGGTATAGCCTTTGTGAAGGATAACGACAGGATATTTATTGATGCGATCCATCGCACCATTAATGTAATGATAAGCGACGAGGAATTTGCCGACCGCAAAGCAGCCTGGGTAAAACCAGCGCTGAAAGTGAGCAAAGGACTATTATACAAATATGCAAAAACCGTTTCCACAGCTGCGGAAGGTTGTGTGACGGATGAAATAGTCTGAATCGAATTAAAGAATTAACAGAATAGCAGACCATAGGCGCAATGAAAAAGATATTATTCTTTCTTCTATTAAGTTTTGTAGTTAAAGTAAGTTACGCGCAAAGCGATACTGCCAAATCAGCCCCGCATGGGTTAATTCAATATTCACGACCTGGTTTTTTCAGGAACGGTAAATTTAGTGTTGACGGACAACAGGAAACATTTAAAGAAATAACTTATAGGCTGGCAAATGATAAAGCATCGGCCTATGAATATAACCAATTCAGGAAGTATAACCACTTAACTGCCTATATGGGTGGTGCAGCTATAGCATGCTTAATTTCTTCATTGATAGTGAATGACAATAACAATGGCTGGAAAAACACACCTGCTAAAGTGCTTGTAGGGGCGGGTTTCGGGTTTATAATCCCGGAATTTATTTTTGCCGGAAAAAGGAACAAGCATTTTTGGCGGTCGGTTAATTTGTATAACCACTATAATTAACAGTAGTATCCGAATAGTTTAAAAAAATTAAATAAGAAATTAACACCTGTCTGCCGTAAGGCAGGTCCTAAATCAGAATAGAGACATGGAAGTTATACAACAGGAACTCAGTGAGATCACAACAGAATCGGTGAAATCACAAACAATAGAATTAACAGGGTCAGCCGTTTTACTTGAAGCGCTGATAGTAGAAGGCGTTGATACCATTTTCGGCTATCCCGGCGGCGCCATTATGCCTATATATGATGCGCTTTTTGACTATGGCGATAAGCTGAACCATATTTTAGTACGTCATGAGCAGGGCGGCATACACGCTGGCCAGGGTTATGCACGTACATCGGGTAAAGTGGGTGTGGTATTCGCTACCAGCGGCCCCGGCGCTACCAACCTGGTTACTGGTTTGGCCGATGCACAGATAGACAGTACGCCTTTGGTATGTATCACCGGGCAAGTGTTTGCGCATTTGTTAGGTACCGACGCCTTCCAGGAAACGGATGTGATTAACATCACCACCCCTATCACCAAATGGAACTACCAGGTAACCGATGCAACGGAAATTCCGGAAGTAATAGCTAAGGCATTTTACATTGCCCGCAGCGGCAGGCCGGGCCCGGTGCTCATCGATATCACCAAAAACGCGCAGATACAAAAGATCGACTTTAAGGGTTATACCTCCTGCAATCATATCCGCAGCTATAGGCCAAAGCCTATCGTTCGTAAACAATACATCGAGCAGGCTGCCGAACTCATCAACCAGGCAAAAAAACCATTTATTTTGTTTGGCCAAGGTGTAATTTTAGGCGGTGCCGAGCAGGAGTTTAAAGCCTTTGTTGAAAAAAGCGGCATCCCTGCTGCATGGACGGTATTGGGCGCAGGTGCTATCCCTACCGATCATCCTTTAAACGTAGGTATGCTGGGCATGCATGGCAACTATGGCCCGAATGTATTGACCAATGAATGCGATGTGCTGATCGCCATCGGTATGCGTTTTGACGACCGCGTTACAGGTCGCCTGGATAAATATGCCAAACAAGCCAAAGTTGTGCATTTAGACATTGACCCTGCCGAAATAGACAAAAACGTAAAGGCTACCGTACCGGTTTGGGGCGATTGTAAGGAAACTTTGCCGCTGCTTACTGAGTTGGTTGAGCAAAAAACCCACCCGGAGTGGCTGCAAAAATTTAGAGATCATACTAAACAGGAAATAGACGAGGTTATCCAGAAAGAGCTTAATCCTACCACTGATGAACTGACCATGGGCGAGGTGATCAAATACCTGAATGAACTAACCAACGGCGATGCTGTGATTGTAACCGATGTTGGCCAGCACCAGATGGTGGCCTGCCGTTATTCGCAGTTCAACAAAACACGCAGCAATGTTACCAGCGGTGGTTTAGGCACAATGGGTTTCGGGCTACCGGCAGCCATCGGCGCTAAATTCGGAGCACAGCAGAGGGATGTTATCGCCATCATAGGCGACGGCGGCTTCCAGATGACTTTACAGGAATTGGGCACGATTATGCAAACCGGCATCAATATTAAAATCATCATCCTGAACAACCAGTTCCTGGGTATGGTACGCCAATGGCAGGAGTTGTTCAACGAGCGTCGTTACTCTTTTGTAGATATACAAAGCCCAGATTTTGTACGATTGGCATCAGCTTACGGCATAGCCGGGAAATCGGTAAATGAGCGGGCCGACCTGGTTGCCGCATTAAAGGAAATGATGGAACACGATGGCTCCTTTCTGCTTGAAGTAATGGTAACCAAAGAGAACAATGTGTTCCCGATGGTGCCGCAGGGATGCAGTGTAGCGGAGATAAGATTGAAGTAAAACGAATAGCCAGCCCCACCTAAATCCTCTCCGCCAATTGGCGGAAGGACTTAAAAAAAAAGAATATCATGAGCAATCAGGAAATAGAAAAAAACGAATACAACATCACGGTTTATACCGAGAACCAGATAGGTTTGCTAAACCGGATAGCGATCATATTCACCCGCCGGAAGATCAATATTGATAGTTTGAACACTTCGCCGTCGGAGGTGGAGAGCATTCATCGCTTCAACATCGTGGTGACTGAATCGGAAGATGTGGTGCGCAAGGTTTGCCGCCAGATAGAGAAACAGGTTGAGGTATTAAAGGTGTATTACCACACCAACGAGGATGTGATTTGGCAGGAACTTGCTTTGTATAAGGTAGCCACCAACGTGATAGCCGAGCAGGTGAGTGTAGAGCGTTTGTTACGCGAAAACGGTGCGCGTGTTGTTGTTATCCGCAAAGATTATACGATATTTGAAACCACCGGACACCGTGAAGAAACCGACGCCCTCATTAACATACTGCAACCTTACGGCCTGATAGAATTTGTGCGCAGCGCCAGGGTAGCTATTATTAAAGATAGCGAGGGTTTCAATTCAAAACTGCGTGAGTTTGAGCGGTTGGAACCGGGCGAGGATGTGATAGAGAACGAGTATTTGAACGATGCCGGGAAGGTATTTAGTATGTAATTGTCCTGATTGGAATTTTTTTAAATCCCAATTTTGTAATTCCAGGCCATTAAGATAATTAAAGAGTCAATTTTAAAATACATATTACGTTCGATGGCTTTTTCGCAAACAAATAAATTTAAATAATGGAAACGTTGATAATGCACCCCAAGAATAAAGAGCAATCAGCTGCCTTAAAAGCTATCGCCAAAGCATTTAAAATCGACTTTAAAATTAAAGAAGAGGAGATAAGCGAAAGGGAGAAAGCCGTAAATTTTTATGGGAAAGAACTCATAGAATCGATCGAACGTGGGGAAGAAGATATAAAAAGCGGCCGTGTAACCAGAATAAAGGATATTAACAATGTATGGGACAGTATTTTGTAGATATTCTGGATGAAGCCAGGAAACATTTAACCCTCATTCGTAAATCCGGCGATAAAAGTTCTATCAAAAGAATTGAACAAATACTTGAAGAGTTGTCCATACATCCTGAAACAGGAATAGGTAAACCCGAAAAATTAAAGTTTAACTTATCCGGTTACTGGTCAAGGCGGATAAACAAAAAAGATAGATTAGTGTATAAAATTGAAAAAGAAATAATTACGGTAACAGTAATTTCTGCAATAAAGCATTATAACGATAAGTGAATACATGCCTGGTGCCGGACACACTGGCAGCCAGGTACAATTGGACAATATAAATTAGTTAAAAACAAAACATAAATAATAGGATACATCGGTGAAATCAAAAATCAATCGGTGAAATCAAAAATCAAAAAAACAATGGCAAAATTAATTTTCGGCGGAACTGAGGAAAACGTAGTAACCCGCGAGGAGTTCCCTTTATCAAAGGCACAGGATGTATTAAAAAATGAAGTTGTAGCGGTTATCGGTTACGGCGTTCAGGGTCCGGGCCAGGCGTTAAATCAAAAAGACAACGGCATTAACGTAATTGTTGGCCAGCGTAAAGGCACGAAAACGTGGGATAAAGCTATTGCTGATGGCTTTGTACCCGGCGAAACGCTGTTCGAAATTGAAGAAGCGCTTGAAAAAGGAACCGTTATTTGCTATTTATTGAGCGATGCTGCACAGATAGCACTTTGGCCAACTGTTAAAAAGCATTTAACCCCGGGCAAAGCATTATATTTTTCTCATGGTTTCGGCATTACCTTCAACGAGCAAACCGGTATTATCCCTCCTGCTGATGTTGACGTATTTTTAGTTGCGCCAAAAGGTTCGGGCACTTCATTGCGCCGTATGTTTTTGCAGGGCCGTGGCTTAAACTCGAGCTATGCTATCTTCCAGGATGCAACCGGCAAAGCATTTGAGCGTGTTATAGCTTTAGGTATCGCGGTAGGCAGCGGTTATCTGTTCGAAACCAACTTTAAAAAGGAAGTTTTCAGCGACCTCACCGGCGAACGCGGTACGTTGATGGGCTGTATCCAGGGTATTTTTGCCGCACAGTACGATGTATTGCGCAGCAAAGGCCACTCACCTTCAGAAGCATTTAACGAAACCGTTGAAGAGTTAACCCAATCATTAATGCCATTGGTTGCTGAAAATGGCATGGACTGGATGTATGCCAATTGTTCAACCACCGCACAGCGCGGCGCTTTAGACTGGTGGAAAAAATTTCGCGATGCTACCAAACCGGTATTTGAAGAATTATACGAAAGCGTTGCTACCGGCAAAGAATCACAACGTTCTATCGATTCAAACAGCCAGCCGGATTACCGTGAAAAACTGGATGCCGAACTGAAAGAACTTCGCGACAGCGAATTATGGCAGGCAGGTAAGACTGTACGCAGTCTGAGGCCGGAAAACCAGGTTGTAGAAGCGTAAGCAGCCAGCCCCACCTAAATCCTCCCGGTAGGGAGGACTTAAGAAAAATGGAGCTGATGTTAATTGTATTTAATTGATCAAAAAATAAAAAACCTAAAAGCCCTCCCTGCCGGGGAGGGTTTGGGAGGGGCTTATGGGACAGACATTATTTGATAAAATATGGGACGCTCACGTCGTCAGTAGCGCCGGGGGGTTCCCGGACATTTTATACATCGACACACATTTTATACACGAGGTAACCAGTCCGCAGGCATTTGATGGCTTGCGCCAGAGAGGGTTACCGGTTTTCAGGCCAAAACAAACCGTTGCCACGGCCGACCACAACGTCCCTACCTGGGACCAGCACCTGCCCATTAAAGAAGAACTTTCACGCTACCAGGTTGATATGCTCACCAAAAACTGCAAGGAATTTGGCATTGAGCTGTACGGCCTCGGCCATCCTTACCAGGGCATTGTACACGTGATCGGGCCTGAGCTGGGCATTACCCGTCCGGGTGGCACTTATGTTTGCGGCGATAGCCATACTTCAACACATGGCGCTTTTGGTGCCATTGCGTTTGGTATAGGCACTTCACAAGTAGAGCAGGTTTTAGCAACCCAGTGTCTGCTGCAATCGCGCCCGAAAAGGATGAGGATTGAAGTAAACGGCAAGCTGCATAAAGGCGTTGGCGCTAAAGACATTATACTCTATATCATTTCGCAGATATCTGCCGCAGGCGGCACAGGCTATGCGGTGGAATATGCCGGCGACACCATACGCTCACTAAGCATGGAAGGCCGCATGACCATTTGCAACATGAGCATTGAGATGGGCGCCCGCTGCGGGTTGATCGCGCCGGATGAAACTACCATCAACTATGTAAAAGGTCGCGAGTTTGCGCCAAAAGGCGAGGAATGGGATAAAGCCGTTGCCTACTGGCAAACTTTATACTCCGATGAAGATGCTGATTTTGATGCTGTATTGAAATTCAAAGCTGAAGATATTGAGCCGATGATCACCTACGGCACCAATCCGGGGATGGGCATTGGCGTAACGCAGCATGTTCCTGAAGCATCATCGTTTGACGAAAAAGAACAGGGATCGTACAAAAAAGCATTGGCTTACATGGGCCTGCATGATGACGAAACGCTGTTGGGCCGTCCGATAGATTATGTATTCATCGGCAGCTGCACCAATTCGCGTATTGAAGACCTGCGCCAGGTGGCAGAATTTGTAAAAGGCAAGCACAAAGCTGAGCATGTTACCGTTTGGGTAGTACCCGGCTCGAAACAAGTACAGCTACAAGCCATCGCCGAAGGTTTAGACAAGGTTTTCGAAGCCGCCGGTTTCCCATTGCGCGAGCCGGGATGCAGCGCCTGTTTAGGTATGAACGAAGATAAAATACCCGCGGGCAAATATTGCGTGTCCACCTCCAACAGGAATTTTGAAGGCAGGCAGGGACCGAACAGCCGTACTTTTTTGGCAAGTCCGTTAACTGCTGCGGCGTCAGCAATAACCGGACGAGTTACAGATATTCGTGAATTTTTTCACGAAGAGGAATTAGCGTAATTTGTCTGAATCAGAATTTACTGAATTTTAGAATTAACAGAATGGAACGTGATGAGCTAACATACAAGGTAATAGGTTGTGCTATGAAAGTGCACAATACACTTGGAAATGGATTTCAAGAGGTTATTTACCAAAGGTGTTTGGCCATTGAGTTAGCTAAAGCAAATGTAGGTTTCGCAAGAGAACAGGAGCATACCATATTTTATGACGGAATAGAGGTTGGTACACGCCGGGCAGACTTCCTAATTGAGGGCAGGCTATCGGTAGAATTAAAAGCAATTATTAATTTAGAGGATGTGCACCTCGCACAAGCTAAAAATTACACTGTTGCTTATGATTTTCCTTTAGGCTTGTTAATAAACTTTGGAAGTCAAAGCCTGCAATATAAACTGATCTTTAATCCAAAATATCAAACTAATAACCTGAATTTTCAAAATAACATTCATTCTGAAAATTCTAAAATTCAGTAAATTCTGATTCAGACAGATAGTGATACTTGAAGTAACTATATTAAATGTGATACCCGGCAGTGAAGATGATTTTTTGATAGCATTTTCAAAGGCGGAGCACATTATAGCAGGAATGGCGGGTTATATCTCGCATCAACTAAAAAGATGTATTGAAAATATAAGTCAATTCATTTTATTAGTTGAATGGGAAAACTTAACCGATCATACCGTTGGCTTCAGGCAATCAGAAGAATATCAGGAATGGAAAAGCTTATTGCATCATTTTTATGATCCATTTCCGACAGTTGAACACTATGTGTAGAGATTAGAGCTTGGAGATCCAAGATTAGTAAAAAATGATCAAATGACCAATGACTCAATGACAAATGATATAAAATATGAGTACTAAAATATTCAAACACATACAAACCAGCGTGGTGCCGGTGCCTATCGAGAACATCGATACGGACCAGATCATACCCGCAAGGTTTTTGAAGGCTACTACCCGCGAGGGTTTTGGCAATAATTTGTTCCGCGACTGGCGTTTTGATGAGGATGACAATCCCAAAGCGGATTTTATATTGAACGATCCGAATTACAGCGGTAAAATATTGGTTGCCGGTAAAAACTTCGGTTGCGGCAGCAGTCGCGAACATGCGGCCTGGGCAATTGCCGATTATGGCTTTGACGCCGTAGTGAGCAGCTTTTTCGCCGATATTTTTAAAGGAAACGCGCTGAACAATGGCCTATTGCCGGTACAGGTAAGCGATGATTTCCTGCAAAAAATATTCGATGCCGTTTTTGCCGATCAGCATGCGCAGGTTGAGATAGACCTGGTGGATCAATATATAAAAATCGTTGCTACCGGCGAGCAGGAAAGCTTTGAGGTTAATCCATACAAAAAAGCCTGCATGACCAATGGCTACGATGATATTGATTATATTTTGAGCAAGAAAGAGTTAGTAGAGGAATACGAGGAAAGTAAAAGCTGAAAGGCGAAAGGTAAAAGCTAAAAGGTGGATTTGGGCAACCAATGACACAATGACTAATGACAAATGACTAAAAAAATATTAGTAATACCCGGCGACGGTATCGGCCAGGAGGTAACAACCTGGGGTAAAGCTGTGCTGGAAAAGATTGGCAAAGACGGCGGCCACGAGTTTACTTTTGACGAGGCGCTTATGGGCCACGCGGCTATTGAAGCAACCGGCAACCCGTTGCCTGACGAAACCCTGGCCAAAGCCAAAACCAGCGACGCGATTTTATTCGGCGCAATCGGCCATATAAAATATGATAACGACCCGTCGGCTAAAGTTAGGCCGGAACAAGGGCTGCTTAAAATACGTAAAGAATTAGGTTTGTATGCCAACCTGCGCCCCATCATATTATTTGATGAGCTGCTGGAAGCATCGAGCTTAAAACCGGAGATATTAAAAGGGACTGACATCTTATTTTTTCGCGAACTGACCGGCGATGTTTATTTCGGCGAAAAAAAACGCAGCGAGGACAGGAACACCGCCTCTGACCTGATGATCTATTCGCGTTATGAAGTGGAACGCATTGCCATAAAAGCTTATGAAGCAGCAAGGGCACGCGGAAAAAGACTTTGCTCGGTGGATAAGGCCAACGTGCTGGAAACATCAAGGCTGTGGCGTGAGGTGGTTCAGGGCATTGCTAAAGAGTACCCTGATGTGGAAACCGAGCACATGTTTATCGATAATGCGGCCATGCAGCTGGTTAAAAACCCTAAAAAGTTTGACGTGGTACTAACCGCCAACCTTTTCGGTGATATCTTAACCGATGAAGCATCGCAAATTGCAGGGTCAATGGGTATGCTGGCATCGGCATCCATTGGCGATGGCACAGGATTTTTTGAACCGATACATGGTTCTGCACATGATATTGCCGGGCAAAACAAGGCTAATCCGCTGGCCTCTATCCTATCCGTGGCTTTAATGCTGGAAATTAGCTTCGGGCTAAAGGAAGATGCAAAAAAAATAACTAATGCTATAGCCAAAGTACTTAAAGCAGGCTACCGCACTGGCGACATCGCGGATAGCAAAACAGATAAAGAGAAAATATTAGGCACTGAAGCGATGGGGCAAAAGGTGCTGGAGAATTTGTAAATGTGCGGATGTGCAAATTTGTATATGTGCAGATGAAAATCGGTGAAATCAAAAAAACATCAGTGAAATCATAATAACATGAAATGGAACGCTGAATTATATGACGACAAACATTCCTTCGTATTTGAATACGGCGGGAATGTGCTGGAGTTGCTGGAGGTTAAACGCGGCGAACGTATCCTCGACCTCGGCTGTGGTACAGGACATTTAACGCAGCAGATTCATGAGCGCGGCGGCGTAGTAACGGGTATCGATTCGTCGCCGGATATGATATGGCGGGCAAAGGAAACTTATCACGATGTGGATTTTGAAGTGGCCGATGGTACCGATTTCCATTTTGATAAACCTTTTGACGCGGTATTTTCCAATGCTACGTTACATTGGATACAAGATGCAGATGCGGCCATTAAATGTGTTTACGATAGCCTGAAACCCGGCGGCCGGTTCGTGGCTGAAATGGGCGGCAAGGGCAACGTAAAGCACCTGATCCTGGCAACTGCTGTCATACTTAAAAATCATGGCATTGAGTTGCCTGCAAGCGCCAATCCATGGTATTTCCCTTCATTGAGCGAATATACCGGTAAACTGGAAGCGCAGGGGTTCAGGGTGACGTTTGCGGCACATTTTGACAGGGACACTTTATTGCAGGATGGCCGGCAGGGCGTTGGAAAATGGCTGAAAATGTTCGGCTCGTCGTTTTTTGAAGGCTTGTCACAGGATAAACAGGAACAGATATTGAATGAAATAACCGATTTGCTGGAACCATATTATAATAAAAACGGCAACTGGTATGCAGATTATAAAAGATTACGGTTTATAGCAGTTAAAGAATAGATGTGAGATTTTAGATATGAGATTTGAGACTCATATTTTATCGCATAGATGATTAAATAAAGAAAGTAGTTAACCGATGCGGGGTAAAGATGCGCGACCGTCAAAAGTCTCAAATCTCATATCTCACATCTAAAATCTAAAAGTATGTTACACGATCCCAACCGCGTTTATGTTTTTGACACCACACTCCGCGATGGCGAGCAGGTACCGGGTTGCCAGCTGACAACCCCTGAAAAAATTGAAATTGCCCGCGAGCTGGAAGCACTGGGTGTTGATATTATTGAAGCCGGTTTCCCCATCTCAAGTCCTGGGGACTTCCAGAGCGTGGTTGAGATATCCAAAGCGGTAAAAGAGCCAACTATTTGCGCTTTAACACGTGCCAACAAAGGCGATATCGATGCTGCTGCTGGTGCGCTGCAATATGCCAAACATCCACGCATACATACCGGTATCGGATCGTCCGATCAGCATATAAAACACAAATTCAACAGTACACGCGAGGCTATCCTGGAGCGCGGTGTTGAAGCCGTAAAATATGCTAAGAAATTTGTGGAGGATATTGAATTTTATGCCGAGGATGCCGGTCGTGCCGATGTGGTTTTCCTGGCACAGATGGTTGAAGCAGTAATAGCTGCCGGCGCTACGGTAGTAAATATTCCTGACACAAACGGGTACTGCCTGCCCGACCAATACGGCAGCAAGATCCGTTTTCTGAAAGAAAATGTGAAGAATATTGATAAAGCGATCATCTCGGTGCATTGCCATAATGACCTGGGTTTGGCTACGGCCAATTCTGTAGCCGGCCTGCAAAATGGCGCACGGCAAATAGAAGGTACCATAAACGGCATCGGCGAACGCGCGGGCAATACTTCTATTGAGGAGGTAGTGATGATACTGAAAACGCATAACCTCGGCCTGCATACCAACATCAAGCCTAAGCATATTTACGAGATCAGCCGCATGGTGAGCTCGCAAATGCGCATGCCGATACAGCCGAACAAAGCTATCGTTGGCGCTAATGCCTTTGCGCATAGTTCAGGTATACACCAGGATGGCTTTTTGAAAAATCGCGAGAATTACGAGATCATCCGCCCTGAAGATGTAGGTTTCCCGAGCGCGAGCATCGTGCTTACCGCACGAAGCGGCCGCCATGCTTTAAAATATCACCTGGAACGACTTGGCTTTAAATTAGATAAAGCCGAGCTTGACATTGCTTATCACCGCTTTTTAACTTTGGCCGATAATAAACTCGACCTTACCGATGATGACCTGGTTGGGTTAATGGCCGTAAGTGCTGCTAAATAATGATGATGGATACCGAGACAAAAAAGCAGCTTGATTTTGAAGCAGCCTACGAACGATTAAAGGGTGTTGTAAAACGCACACCATTAGAATATAATGCCGGCCTGTCGGCAAAATACGATTGTGAAATTTACCTGAAGCGCGAAGACCTGCAGGTGGTACGCTCATACAAATTACGCGGTGCTTACAACATGATCAGCCAGTTAAATGCTGAGCAGCTTAGCCGCGGCGTGGTTTGCGCCAGCGCGGGTAACCATGCGCAGGGCGTTGCCTTTTCGTGCAGGCGTTTGGGTACACAGGGCGTAATATTTATGCCACAGATAACGCCCAAACAAAAGGTAAAGCAAACGGAAATGTTTGGCAATGGCAATGTGGAGATCATTTTAACAGGCGATACATTCGATGATTGCCTGCAGGAAGCCCTTGCCTATACCGAAGCCCATGGAATGACTTTTATCCCCCCGTTTGATACCTATGCGGTTATCGAGGGGCAGGGAACAGTGGGTGTAGAGGTATTGCAGGACCTACCGGATGCTGAAGTGGTTATTATGCCGGTTGGCGGGGGTGGACTTGCATCAGGCGTGGGAAGCTACATGAAAGAGCAAAACCCAAATATCCTGCTGATAGGCGTTGAACCGGAAGGTGCACCATCAATGGTGGCAGCTTTTGAGAACAAACAGCCTGTAACGTTGAAAGAAATAGACCGTTTTGTTGACGGTGCTGCCGTAAAACGTGTCGGTTCGTTTACTTACCAGATTTGCAGCGAAATTTTGGATGAAATGCTGCTGGTGCCCGAAGGCAAGGTTTGTACAACCATACTGAAATTATACAACGAAGATGCCATTGTGGTTGAACCTGCCGGCGCACTGTCAGTAGCGGTGCTCGATCTGTGCAAGGAGCAGATAAGAGGCAAAAAGGTAGTTTGCATTATCAGTGGCGGCAATAACGACATCGACCGCATGCAGGAGATCAAAGAAAAATCACTGTTGTATGAAGGGCTTAAGCACTATTTCATTGTTACCTTCCCGCAGCGCCCGGGTGCTTTAAAATTGTTTGTAAACAATGTACTCGGACCTGGCGACGATATTACCCGCTTTGAGTTCATCAAAAAAACAGCCCGTGAAAACGGTCCGGCGTTGGTAGGCATCGAGTTAAAATCAGCGGATGATTATCCGGCTTTGTTACAGCGTATGGCGGCACACCGCTTTGAAGTGATTGAGATCAACCGGGACAAGACTTTGTTTGAGTATTTGGTTTGATATTATTCTTTCAAGGTTTTTAGAAATTGGTGAAATTGCTTATTCAAGATAAGTCTTCTTCAATAAATGTTTGTGTGGTACTCAGCATGACATCCCTTTTAGTCTTCCGAACACCTGTGATAGTAACGAACTTGTGTTATTTCTTCCAGCTATTAACAACTATAAACTTTTTGTGTGCCACCATGCCCACACTACCAGCACCGGCTGAAAAAATAACCTCACCCAGGCCCATATTGGTTTAACAGTCGTTGCGCCAATTTGTCTACGTCCGTACAACATATTAATATGCACCGGCAAAAAAACTATCAACATTAAAACTATGCCCCAGGCTGCCGGCTTCCTGGTTTTGGGAAAAATAAGCAGCAGCCCAAAAGCAACCTCAAATAGGCCTGCCAGCGTATTCAATAATGCCGGATAAGGCAAATAACCGGGAATAATGCCAATATAAAATGCAGGTATCCTGAAATGGTTTATACCGGCAAGTATGTAGCCGGTTATGAGGATTATTAAGCTTGTTTTTTTAGTAGCAGACATGAAGTTATTTGCCTAATATTGGCTTTTTGTAGTAACATATTGCTTTTTAGTATATTTTGAACTTAATTTATAACCGTTCTAAATACCCGTGTTTGACAAAGTGTTGACATTGCAACTGATTAAAGCTACTATTTTTGTTGGGTTAAAATTTAAACTGCTTTGAAGTATTTAAAGGTTATTGCTTTTACGCACAAACAGATTGAGCTGAAAGAATTGGGAAGGCTGGTGATCTGTCAGGAAAATCTGAGTGAAAAGCTTCAGCAGGTTAAAGCACAGTTTAATATCGACGAGATATTTTACGTTGCCACATGCAACCGTGTAGAGTTTATACTGGTTACCGACCAGGTTGTAGATAAAGATTATACCGCCCGTTTTATCGATGCCCTGGAGATTGGTGTTTGTAACCATCACATGGACATATTTTTAAGTGGTGCATCTATTTACGAGAACACGGAAGCACTCATCCATTTGCTGCGTATTTCCTGCTCGATGGAAAGCTTAATAGTCGGCGAAAAAGAGATACTGGCCCAGGTGCGCAAAGCCTATGAGCAATGCCGCGAGGCAGGCCTTACCGGCGATTTTTTACGCATGGTGATGAACGCTGTAGTAAAAACAGCCAAAGAGGTTTATACCGATACATGCATCTCAAAAAACCCTATCTCGGTAGTATCGCTGGCTTACCGAAAGCTAAAGGATTTGCACTTATGCGCCAATGCGCGGGTGCTCATCATTGGGGCAGGCGAAACCAACCAGAATATCTCCAAATACCTGCAAAAACATAAGTTCTCTAATTTCGCGGTGTTTAACCGTACACTTTCAAAGGCCAAACAGCTGGCTGCCGACCTTGGCGGCGAAGCCTATAACCTTGCAGACCTGAAAGATTATAAAAAAGGGTTTGATGCTATCATCACCTGCACTTCCTCCATCGAGCCTATCATCACTACCGAAATTTATACATCACTGCTCAACGGCGATACCGATAAAAAGACTATCGTTGACCTGGCCGTGCCGAATGATACTGCCCCCGAAGTTTTGCAAAACTTCCCGATAAATTTTATCGAGGTGCACTCGCTTAACGAGGTGGCCAAAAATAACCTGCAGGAACGCTACCAGGAACTGGTACACGCCGAAGAGATCATCAAAAGCAACATCACGGAGTTTATCGGCATGCTGAAACAACGCAAAGTTGAATTAGCGATGCGCCAGGTACCTGAAAAGATAAAAGAGATACGCAACAACGCCATCAATACCGTATTCGCCGATGAGGTGCAAGGCATGGATGAGCAAAGCCGCGAAATACTCGAAAAAGTAATCAATTACATGGAAAAGAAATATATCAGCGTACCCATGATCATGGCTAAGGATATATTGATCAATAGCCAACAATAAGAATTTTCATATTGTTTAGTTTGTGAATAGCGATGGATTTAGATTCATCGCTATTTGTTTTTCAATATCATTCATTAAATGATAAATTTGTGTAGGCTGTTGTTATTGTATATTGAAAATAATAAAGCTGTAGATTAATACTAAATATGAGTTATGACCCATTTAACCATAGAAAATAAAAAATATGTTTTGGTAAGTGAAGAAAGCTACCATGAACTTCAGAAAAAGGCAGCCTTAAAATGGAAGCCCGAAAAAACATTTTCTGTCGAAGAGGCGCGTGAGTATAGTAAGAAGCTCATAAAGAAATGGGCCTCAGAAAAGTAATAGTCAGGGAATCAGTTGCGCAAAGCATTGCCGAAATAGCCTGGTACATAGAATCAGAAGGTCTGATAGCCGCAGCTGAAAAATTCAATGACGAAGTTTACGACTTCATTAACAACTTGGGCGATTCACGTAAAAGTTATCGAATATGCAGGGAACCTCAAAGAAATTTAATGGGTTATAAATGTATATCCTTCCGAAAAAAATATACTGTCGTTTTTATTGAATCGGATAGTGAGATTATCGTATGTGAGTTTATTCCGTCAAAAAGTATTTATTGGTGAAAAATAAACTTCCACTCCCGCATCAAAAAATTACTATTGATGCGCTATATCAAACCTGTTCAACAGCTTTCTGAGGTGTGCTATATTTGCGTTTAACCTTATCAACAATGGCATTGACAATATAAAATGCCATGAATGTTATTGGCATAAGCGTATGATTTACATCGACAAAAAAGTCCGACTTAAAATAATCACTTACATTATTGGAATAAGCATTTTCCCAATAAACTTTTGACTGAATTTGTTCCTGGCATAAAGCCCCGGCAGCCAAAAAGAGACACATAATTCCTCAGGAGATGAAGCGTAGTTTGCGCTTATCGAACAAGTTAGTTTCATCTGTTGTTAATAAATACCACAAGAATAACCCGCTCCCTATAACCTGGAAAAATATGCTTGCTAAATTTTCGCTATGCATGGGTAAAAATATGTAATCCCAAAAAGTTTTGGGTTGAACCAAAATATCATATTCAGCTTCGGGAGAATTAATAACATGAAACTTTTTTAAATAACCATTTCCATCGGTAGACACCAATCTATTTTTTACGGTAATTACTCGCAATGGATTATTAACATAGGTAAAAGCAAAGAAAATATTGAATATGATGAGAGCGGATAATATTACCGGAATGAGAAATGTTCTTATAATACTGGTCATGATAAAGCCTGGAAAATTAAATCTAATATAATGCTTTATGATATATATATCGCGAAAGTTTAAATCGCTCTGTTGTGCTTAGCTTCCTTCACTCCAGCGGGTTTAGCGCAGTGTAACTGGTACATGAGCATATATATGCCGAATTATAATTTGTTAGGATTGATATGTTGCAATGTTCAGGAAATCTTTATCATTATCTGCAATCAGCGTTAAGCCATGGATAATTGCTGTAGCAGCTACAAACGCATCCGGTAGTTTGATCTTGTTTTGTTTTCGGATGCGAATAGTCTCACGTATTATGTCATCATTGAGGCCGAAAATAAAAGAACCGGATACAAATTGCTGGTAAATGTAGAGATCTTCGGGATTTGGCGGGTTCCAAACTTGTAGTTCCACTTCTGATATAAAAACACAGCAGGCATTCTTCATCGACTACCATATCTATAAAACTTAAGCCGGCGGAAGGTAAGCTGGTATTTAAGTATTTGATTACTGCGGAGGTATCTATTAAATATCTCTCTGCCATTCGTCACGTAATTCACTTATTTGTTGATCAATTGACTCGTTGGTCATTTGAGTTTTGATCTGGCCGCGCAAAGCGGAAAGTTGAGCCGGTTTTTTGATTACGCGGATGATATTAAGGTCCTCCAAGTCCTGTAGAAGTTTGATGGCCTTTTCATTTGTTAGTTCTATCGTGAGCGTTGTCATTATTCAAAAATACAAATTTCAAAACAATATTATTCTCATCATTTCATTAATCCTTTCATTATCGCGGGTTTAGCGCAGAATAATCGTGGTATAGACCTGTTTAAGGTTCCAGCTTACCCCCTCTTAGTCACTCAACTTTCATATCCTCAATTAATCCTGAAACCATACCGTTAAAAAACTAAATTTGCGCTTGCGAAAAATTTAGCCAATTGAACAGAAAGCTCATCATAGGAACCCGCGGCAGTGAACTGGCCTTGTGGCAGGCCAACTTTGTAAAAGACAGCCTGGCAAACATAGGCGTTGAAGCCGATCTGAAGATCATTAAAACACAGGGCGACCGTATTTTGCACCTCAGTTTTGATAAACTGGAGGGCAAAGGCTTTTTTACCAAAGAATTGGAAGAAGAACTGATAGCCGGCACCATTGATCTTGCCGTTCATTCGCATAAGGACCTGCCTACAGAAAACCCTTCTGGATTAATCATAGCAGCGGTATCTGAAAGGGAAGACCCTTCGGAACTGTTGTTGGTATTGAAGGATTGCGTTGACGTTCACCAGAAACTGTCGCTGAAATTTGGCGCAACGGTAGGTACATCATCTAATCGCCGCAAAGCACAGCTGCTGGCCCACCGTCCCGACCTAGAAATACAAGACCTCCGCGGCAATGTGCCTACGCGAATTGGTAAGCTTCATAAAGAAAGCTACGACGCCATTATGATAGCTAAGGCAGGCGTGACAAGGCTGGGGTTGGACCTGAGTGAATTTCATATAGAGGAATTAACACCAAACGAGATCGTACCCGCTCCCGCACAAGGCGTTTTGGCTATACAGATACGCGAAAACGATCAGGAGCTATTTGATACTTTACAAGCCCTGAACCACCCGCTGGTTGCCGAAGAAATAGCTGTTGAACGCACGGTGTTAAAGCTGTTCGGCGGTGGTTGCCATTTGCCTTTGGGCTGTTATTGCCGTAAGGAAGATGGCCTGTTCCAGGTGTTTACTTCCAAAGCCGATGAAGGCGACGATTTCCCCGACAGGCTGTTCCTCAAATCCAATACTACCGAAGGCCTTGCCGAAAAAGTGGTTGCCAAGTTTGCTAAAGACCGCAAATTTCCGCTAAGTGTTTTTATTACGAGAGAGCTTTCGGAGCAAAGCTATTTCCGTAAAGCGCTGGAAAAGCATAATATTCAGGTTGAAGCGCGGTCGCTGATCCGCACCGTACCGGTATTTACCAAGCTCGATTCATTTATCTTCAGGCATGTCGACTGGATATTTTTCTCCAGTAAAAACGCGGTGGAATATTTCTTCCAGCTCGACCCGGTATTGCCCAAGCATGTAAAATTTGGCGTAATGGGTGCCGGTTCTGAAGAAATGCTGCGCCGCAAAGGCCACTTTACCGATTATGTTGGCGAAAGCGGCGACACGGCAGAAGTAGCCGAGGGTTTTGCCGAGCTGGTAAAAGGCGCGACAGTATTGTTCCCAGGTGCCGAAGATTCATTAAGAAGCATACAAAAAGGCTTATCGCCCGATACAAAAATAATCGACCTTCCGGTTTATGAAACCGTGCTGGTGGATGAAGTAGAAACATCTTCGGCCGATGTGCTGGTATTCACCAGTCCGTCTAACGTAGACGCTTATTTTGCCGAAAATTTGTTAGATCCCTACCAGAAAGTAGTAGCCATTGGCAAATCGACCGGCAAAAAATTTGATGAAATGGGTGTAAAATACGCGCTGCCCTACTCGCCCGATGAAGTGGGATTGGCAGAGGCGGTGTTTGGGCTGTAGGCCCCACCCAAACCCTCCCCGGTAGGGAGGGCTTATGAAGTTAAAATAAAAGTCTCCCCTACCGGGGGAGATTTAGAGGGGGCTGAATGTTAAGTAGACCAAGAAGAAACAGGAAAAGTGAAGTGATACGCCAGATGGTGCAGGAAACGCATGTGTCTGCGGCTAATTTGATATTCCCGTTGTTTATAATTGAAGGTGAGAACCAAAAAAGCGAGGTGTCGTCGATGCCGGGCATTTTCCGGTATTCAATAGATAACCTGCTGCGCGAAGTGGAAAGTTGTTTAAAGCTGGGATTGAATTCGTTCGACCTGTTTCCGAATATTGATGAGGCGCTGAAGGATAAGTATGCTACTGAAAGCTATCGAGACGAAAGTTTGTATTTGCGGGCCATCCGCTCTGTAAAAAAAAATTTTCCCGAGGCTTGTGTGGTCACCGACGTAGCAATGGACCCGTACAGCAGCGACGGTCATGATGGTATTGTGGAGAACGGTGAAATACTTAACGATAAAACGCTTGACATATTAGGAAAAATGGCCCTGGCGCATGCCCGCAGCGGCGCAGATATTATTGCGCCGTCGGATATGATGGATGGCAGGGTTGGCTACATCAGGAAAGTGCTGGACGAAAATGGTTTCACCGGTGTATCGATCATGTCGTACTCGGCAAAATACGCCAGCGCATTTTACGGGCCATTCAGGGATGCATTGAATTCTGCGCCAAAGTTCGGCGATAAAAAAACCTACCAGATGAATCCGGCCAATCAGCGCGAGGCATTAATAGAAGCGCGGCTGGATGAGGTTGAGGGTGCAGACTTTTTAATGGTGAAGCCCGCGCTGCCTTACCTGGATGTAATAAAACTGATAAAAGATAATACTGAATTGCCGGTTGCGGCGTATAATGTAAGCGGCGAATATGCCATGATAAAGGCGGCGATACAAAAGGGCTGGCTAAACGAGCAGCGCGCCATTACCGAAGTGCTCACCAGCATCAGGCGGGCGGGCGCTACGGCGATATTGACATATCACGCTAAAGAGGTTTTGGAGAATAAGTGGTTATAAGTTAAAAACGGCGTCATTGCGAGGAGGTACGACGAAGCAATCTCTGCGCAGGCATTGCGGACTATGCATAACGCAGAGATTGCTTCGTACCTCGCAATGACGGAAAAAAAAGAAGATGTTAGACTCATTAAAAAAAATATTTTCAAACGAGATTGAACCGGTAAATACAACGGGTAAGCCCGACATCAGCCGGGAAAAATCGGCCGCGTTGTATGAAAAGGCGAAAACGTATTTCCCGGGTGGAGTAAATTCGCCGGTTAGGGCATTCAAGTCTGTTTATGGCACGCCGCTTTTTATTGAGAAAGGCGATGGTTGCCATTTGTGGGATGCCGATGGCAACGAATTTATTGATTTCTGCTGCTCATGGGGCCCGCTCATCCTCGGTCATAACCACGCAAAAGTTCGTGAAAAGGTAGTAGAGGTAATGCAGAACGGCATGTCGTTCGGTGCGCCTACGGCTTTGGAAAATGAACTTGCGGAGCTTATCCTCAAAAACAATAAGTTTATTGAAAAGCTGCGTTTTGTAAGCTCCGGCACCGAAGCGGTAATGTCGGCCATCAGGCTGGCGCGCGGCTATACCAAACGCGATAAGATATTGAAATTCGAGGGCTGCTACCACGGCCACAGCGATTCACTATTAGTAAAAGCCGGTTCGGGATTAGTGACATTTGGCGAAACTTCATCAGCGGGTGTACCCAAATCATTTGCCGATGAAACCATCGTGGTTGCACTGGATGATACCGAAGCGGTAAAGAAAGCCTTTGAAGAATTTAAAGATCAAATCGCGGCGGTAATCATCGAGCCTATCCCCGCCAATAACGGCCTGTTGCTGCAAAGCAAGGAATATTTACAGTTCCTGCGCGAGATATGTACGCAAAACAGCACCTTGCTGATATTTGATGAGGTGATCTCCGGTTTTAGGGTTGGATTTGAAGGCGCGGCAGGTTATTATAACATCAAGCCGGATATTATCACTTACGGTAAGATCATCGGTGGTGGTTTGCCGGTTGGCTGCTATGGTGCTTCAGCCGAAATCATGGGCAATATATCTCCAGATGGTTCGGTTTACCAGGCTGGTACGCTATCGGGCAACCCGGTTGCTATGGCGGCAGGTATTGCGCAGTTGAGCGAATTACTGCGTATAGGTTTTTACCGCGACCTGAATGGCAAGACCGAGGAATTTGCCGAATCGATACAACGTTTTGCTACAGCACGTAATTATAAGCTGAAAGTGTTTACCATCGGTTCGATATTCTGGTTTGCTTTTACCGGCCAGGAAAAGATCAGTAAGGCCGAAGACATCGACCCGGCAAGTATGGAAAAATTCAAAAAACTGCATCGTGAGTTGATCAATCGCGGGGTTTATTTAGGCCCATCAGGTTACGAAGTTGGATTTATATCATCAGCCCACACAAAAGTTGACCTTGAAAAAGCAAAACGTGCTATATTTGATAGTTTAGATTTGGTATGCAATGGAAAATAGACGTTATATAAAGCGCTCACTTGTAATTTTTTACACACTTATCATTTACGCGGTAGCTGAGCTGATCTGGTGGGGCTATATGCTGGTGAGCTTACAGCCAACCCGTATAGGAATGATCATGGGCGAAGCTTCCATGTTTATCATAGTATTTGTTTTCGGTGCATATTACCTGCATCAATCCATCAACAAGGAGCAGAAGTTGCAGGAGCAGAAAAAGAACTTCCTGCTTTCAGTTACGCACGAGCTGAAATCGCCATTGGCATCGATCAAGCTATTATTGCAAACCATACAAAAAAGAGATTTGACCAAGGCACAGATACTTGATTTTATCGAAAAGTCGCTGCTGGATATTGAGCGTCTTGACGATATGGTTGAGAACATGCTGCTGGCTTCCAAGATCGATAACCGCTCTTACACTTTCCCCAAAGCTCAATTCAATCTTTCGGTTTTGGTGGATAGCATTGTAAACCGTTTGCAATTAACCAAATGCGATTCGATCCAGCAGATCATTGATGCGGAAATAGAGCCGAAAATTGAGATAACCGGCGATAAGTTCGCGCTTACATCGGTAGTAACCAACCTTATTGAAAACGCTATAAAATATTCAGGCCCCTGCGAAACCGTTGCGGTTAAGCTGTTCTCAAAGGATGACCGTATTCACTTACAGGTAGCCGACCATGGTATTGGCATAGCAGATACGGAAAAACATCGCATTTTTGATAAGTTTTACCGCGTGGGCAGCGAAGATACCCGTAACACAAAAGGCACCGGTTTGGGATTATATATTGTGAAGGAAGTGCTGGATAAACACGAAGCTACCATAAAAGTGAAGGATAACCGCCCGGCAGGCAGTATATTTGAAGTAACATTTGCATAAACACGAATTGAATTGACACGAATTGCACGAATTGGGGCGAATTGCTCAAATCTGCTTAGCTTTACAAAATTCGTGAAATTCGATACAATTCGTGCAATTAGTGAAACTCATGAAATTCGATATAATTCGCAAAATTCGTGTGATTTAATATAATTCGTGAAATTCGATATAATTCGTACAATTAGTGTTTAATAAATTTTTATCATGCCCAACAGAAAAAGAATACTATTAGCCGAAGATGAAGAACATCTCCTGGAAGCTATAAAACTGAACCTTGAACTGGAAGGTTACAAGGTTTCGACCGCAAAAAATGGCAAAAAAGCGCTGCAATTATTTAAAGAGGAGCGTTTTAACCTGGTGATACTGGACGTAATGATGCCCGAAATTGACGGTTTTGTGGTTGCTGAAACCATCCGCCTTGAAAATGACGAGGTGCCAATTATGTTCCTCACCGCTAAAAACACCAACGAGGATAAAATTGCCGGTCTTAAAAAAGGCGCCGACGATTACCTTACCAAGCCTTTTAACCTGGAAGAATTGATCCTGCGGGTGAACAACCTGGTAAAACGCGCTTTAAAAGGCGACGACCTGAAAGAGTTTAACAGCTACAAGATTGGTGATAAAACCATTCATTTCAACTCTTTTGAGCTGGTGAATGGCGACGAATCGATAACGCCGCTAACAAAAAAGGAAACGATGTTGCTTAAACTGCTCATTGAGCGCAGGAATGAAGCCGTATCGCGTGAGCAGATACTGGAAACGGTTTGGAACTATGATGTTTACCCATCAACTCGTACTATTGACAACTTTATACTTACGTTCCGCAAGTATTTTGAACCTGATCCTAAAAACCCGGTGTATTTCCATTCTATCCGCGGGGTAGGTTATAAATTTACCGACCACCATTGAGATAATAAGTGAGTTGTTGATTAAGTGAGCGGTTTATAACCATTCACTCAATCAACTTAATCAACTGATCAACCAAAATTAATGTTCACCAACAACGCACGGATCATATTAATAGGTGTATTTCTTGCCACCGGCTTATTTTTTAGCTATCAGCATGTTTATCAGCTGATGGCGCTCACGCTGTTGTTTATTGTGCTGATTATTTGGGGATATTTTAAAGAAGGCACCGTAATACTGGCAGCGAAAAGTTTTCACAAAAAGGATTACGATAAAACCGAGGCACTGCTGGGCCAGATCACACACCCCAACTGGTTGAGCAAAAAAAGGCGCGGCTTTTATGAATTCATGATGGGTGGCGTTTATCTTCAAAAACAGGATTATGAAGATGCGGAAAAACACTATGAACTGGCGGCTCAATACCCCTTACGTACAGCAAACGACCATGTGGCTGCATTGGTGCACGTGGCCAATATCAGCATCAGGCAGGGTAATTATGATAAGGCGCAGGTTTATATACAACTCGCCGAGAAACAAAATGATGCCATCACTGCCAAAATGAAGGACGTGATCGCAAAAATAAAACAGGAATTACAACAACACTAATATAGAGTCAAGAGGTAAGAATCAAGAGTCAAGATTGGCTCATCTTGGTTCTTGCCTCTTGATTCTTGCTTGTAAAAAATGGACAACTCGTTATTTATAAAAGCCGCATTCTCAGAAAAAACAGAACGGCCACCCGTGTGGATGATGCGCCAGGCAGGCCGTTTTATGAAGGAATATTGGGATATTAAGAACAAGTATTCTTTCCTGGAAATGTGCAAAACACCGGAGATTGCTGCCGATGTGACCATGCTCCCGGTTAACTTGCTGGGTATTGATGCCGCAATATTATTCTCAGATATCCTGGTAACTGCCGAGGCAATGGGCGGTGATTTGAGCTTTACCCAGGGCGTTGGCCCCCAATTCGCAAATCCGGTTCGTAACCAAAGTGATATTGATAAACTGGATACGCAGGTAGTGCACAAGCTGCAATATGTGGCCGATGCCATAAAAGTAATACAACAAAGGTTGAATGGCAGCATCCCGCTCATTGGTTTTGCAGGTGCGCCTTTTACGGTGATGAGTTATCTGATTGAAGGCGGTTCCTCGCGCGATTTTAAGCTCACCAAGCTATTTATACATAATGAGCCTAAAATGGCGCACCAACTGCTATCAAAGATCGCTACGGTGACCGCAGATTACCTTAATTTGCAAATAGCCGCCGGTGTTAATGCCGTGCAGATATTCGACAGTTGGGCGCAGGCTTTGGCATGGGATGATTATAAGGAGTTTTCTCATCAATACATTGCACAGATTATCAGCAAATTGAACAGGAAGGATATACCGGTAATATCGTTCTGCAAAGGCAGCTCGGTTTTTGCACCATTGATGGCTGAAACTAAACCTGATGTGATTTCCATCGACTGGAATGTTGATTTGTTAGATATTAAAAAGCGCCTGCCTGCAAATATTGCCGTACAGGGCAACCTTGATCCGCATATTTTATATGCCGATAAAAAGGTGATTAAAGAACGCATTTATCGTTTGTTCGACAGGATGAAGGATGAAAATGGGTTTATCTTTAACCTCGGTCACGGTATTATGCCTGATATACCGTTTGATAACGTAAAGTATGCGGTTGACATTATAAAAGAGTGGCGCAACTAATGGACATTAACGTGATATATAAATACGTACTGGCTATCCATATTATTTTTGTGGTGTGCTGGATGGCAGGTTTGTTTTATATAGTCCGCCTGTTCATTTACCATACCGAAGCGCAGGAAAAACCTGAAGATGAGCGTAAAATCCTGTCAGCACAGTTTGAAATAATGGAGCGCAGGTTATGGAATGCTATCACCAAACCGTCAATGTACATTGTAGTTATCGCGGGGATTACCATGCTTACCATTATTCCCGCCTGGCTGCGGCAACCCTGGCTGCACATCAAGCTTACCTTTGTTATTCTGCTAATTGTTTACCATTTCATCTGCCAGGATAAAATAAAGCAGATGCGCAATGGCATTTTTAAATGGACATCGCCCCAATTACGTCTTTGGAATGAATTGGCGACGCTACTCCTGTTTGTGATCGTAATTTGCGCCGTGGTGAAAGACCAGGTTAACTGGCCTTATACCATAATCGGGCTGATTGTGCTGGTGTTTTTGCTGATGGCCGGCGTGAAGATTTATAAGCATTTTAGAACGAAAAGTATCAAGCAAGATGACGTTTTAAAAAATAAGATATTATCTATCAAGTCTGATATTAGTGAGATCATTGGCACAAACTGCAGCGAAAAATATTGGATTGACTGGTATGGTGCGTACGAGATAGATCCGAAGAATTTAGTTTTTTGGGTATGCGTTCAAACCGACAAAATGAAGAAAGCATTGGAAGAAATGCCCGGACTCATTAATGATCTTCGTAATCTATTAAAAAAGCATAACTATCCCTTAGAAGCTCAGGCTTCAGTACACATCGGATTTGAATCGCAGGAAACTGTGGATAGGGTATCCGGCGGGAATTGGTACCATCATTTCAAATAAGCTATCAATTATTCCTTTCGCGTAAAATATTGAATGGCGCTGTCATTGCGCAATAATATCCTATAAACATTGCGGCGACCAAAGGCAAACCCAACAGGCTCTCCATCACATAGCTGTATATTTTTGTTTTGAATGGAACAAGTATCAGGGCAAAAACATTATCGCGAAGGAAACGCAACAACTCATAACTCACTTCATAAAACAACCATATCGAAATAAATAAAAATAACAGCGTTTTAAAGCTGAATTGCAATTTGGCAATGTTTAATTGTATAGCCAGCGCAAATAAAATAAACGGAACATATAACCTCAGCAGGGCTAATATACTATACGACCATACGAACAAATAATTGTTCCTTATAAAAGGCCTGATTAATCCTCCGATTTTAAAAAAAGAGAAATCGAGCAAAGCGCAAATGATGAGCGTAGCCGTGAGGTATAAAATGGCTTTAAATGATGACTTTTTTAACAATTTTATAGAAAAAATTGATACAAAAAATATAAAAATCACCTTAAAAAGGTCAACAAAA
>Ga0302309_10000232_pt1 | contig 73342 bp, 60 predicted proteins | sample III_Palsa_N1_1_FD_200453 | JGI IMG/M metagenome (GOLD analysis project Ga0302309, IMG submission 200453) | Peat permafrost microbial communities from Stordalen Mire near Abisko, Sweden - III_Palsa_N1_1 | ecosystem: Environmental > Terrestrial > Soil > Palsa > Peat permafrost | place: Sweden...
ATAGTATTTTGTATTGTAGGATTTGCTATCTGCGGCAGTTGTCAAGAAATACTTGACAACTGTATTTTCAATCAATTCGTTTTCTTTAAAAATATTTGCTAAATGAAGACTGATGTTTTGCTTGGTTGTTTGATAAAGAGCTGCCATTTGTTGTTGACTTAACCATATCTCTTGATTTTCCAATCTTACATCAATTCGAGCGTCTCCACTTTCTGATATATAAATCAATATTTCACTTGCCATCTTATTTTATTGACCTTCTTTTTCTTTATTTTAAATATAAAAACAAGAATTGACATTATTAAAGTTATGATAAACGATTGTAAAACATTCTAAATTTGCTCATCCAAATTCGAAATTGAAAATCCGACATTCGAAATAAAACATCATGGCAACAATAGAAACAACTTATTTAGGTGATCTGCGTACCGAGGCAACCCACCTGCAATCGGGCACAAAAATTATTACCGACGCACCTACCGATAACCAGGGCAAAGGCGAAGCATTCTCACCAACCGACCTGCTGGCCGAATCGCTGGCCGGCTGCATGCTCACTACAATGGGTATAGCTGCGCGTAACCACGGCATTAATATGGATAATACCCACTGTGAGGTAACCAAAATTATGGCGCCAAACCCCCGCCGTGTGGCCGAAGTAGTAATCAAACTAAAATTTCCGCAGGAATACGAGGAAAAGGATAAAAAGGTATTGGAAGCCGCTGCACTGGGATGCCCGGTAATTGTAAGCCTGCATCCTGATCTGAAAAAGACGGTGGATTTTGGGTGGTAAAAAGCCCCACCTAAATCCTCTCCGCCAATTGGCGGAAGGGCTTAAAAAAGTTAAATATCGAACATCGAATGTCCAATGCCGAATATCGAAATGAGCGTTCATTATTCGACATTGGACATTCGATGTTCATCATTAAAAAACTAAAGATTATACTGTTTAGAAGGGGGCTATCACGCTCAACGCCTCATCTACCGAAATAGCGCCGTGTGATTGGTCGAGGATACATTCGCCGTCCTTAATAACCAGCATTTGCGGTGATTCGTGGTACACCTGGAAGTCTTCGGCTACCTGTTTTGATATATCGCGGTATTTTATCAGGTCTAAAAAGTATAGGGGCAAACCAGCAGGCAATTTATCCATATCCATTTCAAAACGCCTTTTTGCCATCATGCTTATTGAGCAGCGTGTGCTGTGTTTAAAAATTAAGCTATAGCCGGTATTATGCTTAATCGCGTCAATTTGATTTGCCGAGTCCAACGATGTCCAGTTCATAAATAATTATTCGCAGATTTTATGCCAAAAATAACACAAGCACAGCATTTTAGGTGCTTTGTTATATGCATTTGATGGTGAGATGACACTAAATTAGCGCCCGCCGTGAGGATAGGTGCCGTAAGCAGGGCACAATTTGTTTGAGCATGAAGCCAAACTACCAAGCGCCAGTAGGATAACGGCTATGTAAAATATTTTTTTCATTCTGTAATTATCTTACTCCTTAAACGTATTTCAACCTTTTAAAGTTTCGGCAAGGTGCGCCATTTTTATGGCTGTAACAGCCGCTTCATCGCCCTTATTGCCGTATTTGCCACCCGCACGGTCAAATGCCTGCTGGTGGTTATCGGTTGTTAACACACCAAATATAACAGGTTTTGAATACTTTATAGCAACATTGGTCACTCCGTTTGCTACTGCGTTACAAATAAAATCAAAATGCCTTGTTTCGCCCTGTATAACACACCCCAGGCATATAACGGCATCTAATTTATTGTTTTTTAATAACAGATCGGCACCCGATGTTAATTCAAAGCTGCCCGGTACCTGGTAAGTGAAAATGTTTTCTTCCGCAGCACCATATTTTACCAGGTTTTCATAAGCACCCTGGTATAAAGCATTGGTTATCTCTGCGTTCCACTCGGCCACAACAATGCCAAAACGGTAATTTGCTGCCGATGGTATTTCGCCGCCCGAAAAATCACTTAAATTTTTGTGCTGGGATGACATTTTTTGATTTCGAATATCGAATTTACGATTTCGGATTTATTTAACTACAAAACAATCAAATTCGAAATTGAACATCCGAAATTCGAAATTCTTTTAGAGTTTCGCTTCCGCGCGGGCGATGTATTCATCGATATTCTGCGCTTCGGCACTGCTATAGTAGTCGGTTTTTATTTTTTTGTAGGTTTCATCAGCCGATTTGTAATCGTTATCAGCCTCATAAGCCAAACCTAGTTTTTTAAGGTATAAAGGCGATAAGAATTTGTTATTGGCCTTATCAGCGGCCTTTTTGAAATAGGTCTCAGCCTTGTCATAGTTTTTTAGCTCGACATAAGCATCGCCAGCGCCGCCCAGGGCTTCAGCGGCAACCATACTGTCATCGCCGTGATAACTGGTAAGGTTATCTATGGCTTGCTGGTATTGGCCTTTGTTAAGGTAAGCTATGCCTAAATAGTAATAAGCCAGGTTTGCGGCTTTAGTGCTGCCATAATCATCAATGATTTTTACAAAGCCAGGATAGCCGGCATCACCGTTGATGGCTTTGTCCCAATCCTTCTTTTCCCAGAAATCCTGGGCTACATACATCTGGTTGGCAGCGGTCACCTCGCGCGGGGCCAGGTATACTTTTAAATAAACCAAATAGCCTGCAATCAATAGCACTACTGCGCCAATTATAAACAAGAGGCTCTTCTGGTTTTCATTTACAAATTTGCCTGTTTTTCCCAATGTGTTTTGTTCAAGCACAATCTTGGAACCATCCTTCGCCTGGATTTTAGCCATTTCTATTCTAAATTAAAGTTTGCAAAAGTAAGGTTTTATATATTTTTCGCAATAGCTTTTATGTTAATTATTTAATGAACGAAATCCTGTGTGTAACAATGGGCTTTATTAAACCAGGCTGATAGTAAATAAATTCAGCTAACTAATCATTAACTTTGAAGCTTTGTTATGTACCTCGAACAGCTGTCCGTTATCAACTTTAAAAATTATGCCGAAGCGGGATTGAGCTTCAGTGACGGTGTTAATGCCTTTACCGGCGATAATGGGGCAGGTAAAACAAACCTGCTGGATGCTATATATTATCTTTCCCTGTGTAAAAGTTATTTCAACCCTATTGATACACAACAGATAAAACAAGGGACAGATTTTTTTATCATTAACGGCACCTTCAGTAAAAATAATAAGGAAGAAAAAATCGCCTGTGCGGTAAAACGCAATCAGAAAAAACAGTTTAAGCGGAATAAAAAGGATTACCAGCGGCTGGCCGACCATATCGGGCTGTTCCCGCTGGTGATGATATCCCCGTATGATACGAGTATAATTATTGAGGGAAGTGATGAGCGCCGTCGATTTATTGATAATGTGCTCTCACAAACGGATAACGGCTACCTGGATGAAGTGATCGCCTACAATAAGGTGCTCAATAACCGCAATGCTTTTTTAAAGCTGATAGCAGATACCGGGCGATACGACCCGCATTTGCTGGAGGTGATGGACGAGCAACTGATCGCTTCGGGCAACAGGATATTCGAGAAGCGGAAGGCGTTTATGGAGGCTTTTACGCCGGTGTTCAACAGGCATTATAGTTTTTTGACCGAAGATGCCGAACTGGTTGAATTGGTATATGAATCGCAACTTCTCGAAGATGATTTCCCGTCGCTCTTAAAAAAGTCTATTGAAAAAGACCGGGCGCTTGAACGGACGACCTCGGGTGTGCATAAAGACGACCTGCACTTTACCATACATGGTATGCCGGTTAAGAAATTTGGTTCGCAGGGGCAACAGAAGTCGTTTTTAATAGCGTTGAAACTGGCGCAATACACTTTTTTAACCAATGAAAAAGGCTTTAAGCCGTTATTGCTGCTTGATGATATTTTTGACAAGCTGGATGACAGGCGTGTTGCCAAACTAATGCAGATGGTATCAGATAACGATTTCGGGCAGGTTTTTATAACCGATACCAGTGCAAACCGTGTGCAGGATATATTCAGCAAAATAGGCGTGGAGGTAAAACTATTTAATGTAACAGGAGGTGAAATAGATGCGTAAAGCCAACGACAAATCGCTTAAGGAAGCCATTGAGCAGATGCTGCAGGTTTACAAAATAAAAAAGCGCTATGAGGAAACCGGGGTAGCTGCTCATTGGCCCGAGCTGGTGGGCAAATCAGTAGCGAACCGCACAAAAGAAATATATGTGCACGACAAAAAGCTGTTCCTGCGGATAGAATCGTCAGTAATAAAAAACGAGCTGATGCTGATGCGCAAACAGATAATTGATAAAATAAACGAAAAAGCTAAAGAAACGCTGGTGGAAGATGTTATTTTCCTCTAGCCATGCGCAAGCGGGTTACAGCGCTTACATATATCTCATCCCTTATAATGGAATAAACCAGGATGAATACACCAGGCAGCAAGAATGCCAATTGAACTTCAGGGTGGTTTTTAAACAGTATTACTGAAGCGATAATCAAAACCGCTATTATACCTGCAAAAATCAGCAATTTGAATAAAAGATTCATAACCCAAGTTTTTAAATTCTAAGCCCCTATTAGTCAGAATACTAATAATAGAATAGTAAAAGTAAAATAAATGTTTGGGAAAAACAAAACTTTTTCGAAAAAATATTCGTAAAAGGTAAGTTTTGAGATAAAATTTTATCTCAAAACCTTCATAATTTTATCATTTACAGCTTTAGAAACGCTCAAATGCCGAGAAAAAGAAGTCGCCTTCAATTTTCGCATTTTCGTCCGAATCCGAACCGTGAACAGCATTTGCACTTATTGACTGCGCAAACTTTTTACGGATAGTGCCTTCTTCGGCTTTAGCAGGATCGGTAGCGCCGATCAGTTTACGAAAATCCGCGATCGCATTGTCTTTTTCCAGGATTGCGGCTACTATCGGCCCCGACGACATGAACTCGCAAAGGTCTGCATAAAAAGGACGCTCTTTGTGCACTGCATAAAACTCGCCTGCTTTTTCAGGAGTTAAATAAGTGAACTTCATCGCAACCAGTTTAAAGCCGCTTTTTATTACCTGGTCTAAAATCCCGCCAATATGCCCTGCTGCAACCGCATCGGGCTTTATCATTGTAAATGTCCTGTTACTTGTCATAGTAGTTTTAGAATTTTGCGCAAAGGTAAGATTTCCCTTTAAAAATTAATGTTATCTCCCTATTAATTATCGCTTTATGCCTATAATATAGCAGGCAAAAAAATGTTTTAGTTATATATCAATGAGTTGGAAATTTATTTAGCTTTGCAACTCTTTTTAAGAATTGGATGTTAGATACTGCTTCGCTTATTGAACTTTTAGCACAACCGAAAAAAATTGTCATCACAACACATCATAAACCTGATGGCGATGCTATGGGCTCATCTTTAGGTTTATATAATTATTTGATACAGCAAGGGCATCATACCAAAGTTATTACGCCAACTGACTACCCCGATTTTTTAAGCTGGATGCCCGGTAATGGCGACGTAACCATCTACACCGAAAAAATTGCCGAAAGCGATGCACTGATAGCTGATGCCGATATTATTTTCTGCCTTGACTTTAATTCGCTGGGCCGGATAAATGAAATGGGCGAAAGAGTTGGCGAAAGCAAAGCGCTAAAAGTGATGATAGACCATCACCTGGAGCCGGCAGATTTTGATGATTACCGTTATTGGGATATAAACGCCTGTGCCACCGCACAACTGGTATATACGTTTATAGTAGAAGAACTGGGAAATCCACAGTTGATCAACAAAGATGTGGCTACCTGCCTTTATACAGGCATTATGACGGATTCGGCTTCGTTCCGTTTGCCAAACACCACCTCAGATGTTCACCGCATAGCTGCCGACCTTATAGACCTGGGCGCTATTAACTGGCGCATACACGAACTGGTGTATAACAATGCGTCCGAAAACCGCGTAAGGTTTTTAGGCCATTGCCTGGTGAACCGCCTGGAAGTATATAATGAATACAATACAGCTGTAATAGCCGTAAATAAACACGACCTGGAACAATACGATGTAATGACGGGCGATACCGAGGGGGTTGTAAATTATGCATTATCCATTAGCAATGTGCGTTTGGCGGCATTTATAGTAGAGCGCAGGGATAAAGTGAAACTTTCCTTACGCTCAAAAGGCGATTTTCCGGCTAACGATATCTGCAAAAAATATTTTAATGGCGGCGGCCACCGTAATGCGGCCGGCGGCACATCAACCGATAGCTTTAACGAGGTTATCGACCAGTTTAAATCAATTTTACCTGAATATAAAAATCTATTAGTACAATAAGTAAAGCACATTAATTAAAAATGAAAAAACAATTCATGTTTTTAGCTCTTGCATCCGTTGGATTAGGGTTAGCAAGCTGCAATGGCGGGTTTAAACAGGCAGGCGGTGGCTTGCTTTATGAGATATATAGCAGCAAAGGCAATGCTACTATTCAGCCCGGCGATTTTGTAAGTCTTGATTTGGTTGCCAAAACCGATGGCGACTCCATATTATTCAGTACTTATGAATCAGGGCGCCCTATTCAAATGGCTGATCAAAAATCACAGTCAAAAGGTGATATTTTTGCAGGTTTGGCATTGTTGGCCGAAGGCGACAGCGCTACTTTGAAAATCCCTGCCGATTCGGTATTTAAGAAGCCACAACAAAGGCCGGCTACATTTAAAGGCAATTTCCTCATTTATGATATAAAAGTTGAAAAGGTAATAGCCAAAGGGAAATTAAATCCTAAGGATTTTGAAGGCCGCATAAACGATTATATGAAACAACAGGCGCTTGTACTTAAAAATGCCGAGCCTGCAAAGATCAAAAATTTCATTGCGCACGAAAAGCTGAATGTTACCCAAACACCCGACAGCCTTTATTACCAGATTACACAGCCTGGTACAGGCCCGGTTGCTGCTGCTGGTGATACAGTAGTTGTAAATTATGTCGGTCGTTTCCTGAACGGTAACATATTTGATACCTCTGTTAAGGATTCGGCCAAAAAAGCAAAAAAGGTAAACCCGGCCTCGCAATATAAGCCGATACACATTGTTGCCGGTGCCAAGCAGGTAATACCAGGATGGGACGAAGCTTTGTTATTGTTGAACAAAGGTGCAAAAGCAACAGTGGTATTACCATCTAAACTCGCTTATGGCGAACGCGGTATGCAGATCATAGGCCCATACACGCCTATTGCATTTAACCTGGAAGTGGTTGATATTATCCACCCAAATCCTAATGCTCCAAAACCGGTTCCACATCAAATGCTGCTGCCAACACAGGCTCCGCCTACTCAAAAGTAATTTAAGTACGCCTCCCTGGTTTTTCCAGGGAGGCTTTTTGTTTTGATATGAAAAAATTTGTTTATAGCGTACTGGCAATGTGCATTTTTTCGGTAAGTGCAATGGCACAAACCATGCAGCATACCGATAATGGTACACAGTATTTAATGTTTACCCATAACCCGGGCGATAAAATAAAGCTGAATGATGTAATATCATTGCAGATAACCCAAAAAACTGATAAAGATTCGGTGCTTTCGAGCACTTATTCAATGGGCCGGCCCTTGCAGATTCAGGTTCAGGCATCACAGAGTGTGACCGATATGATGCAAGTTTTCCCACTGCTGGCCCTTAATGACAGCGTTTTGGTAAAAGTGCCTTCCGATTCGGTTTACAAAGACCATGAAGATAAAAGGCCTTCTATATTTCCAAAGGGAAGCAACTTTAACTTTTATATAAGGGTTGTGAAGATCGAGTCGCTCGACCAGGCAATGGCTGAGAGGAATGCCGCGCTTCAAAAAATAAAAGAAGATGAAGCGGCTGCCGGCGCAAAATATATTGCCGATAACAAACTGGTTGTGAAGACAACACCTTCAGGCCTGAAATATGTGATAACCAAAGTTAGCCTCAAACCCAAACCACTTGCCGGCGATACCGTGTTTGTAAACTACACCGGAAAATTGCTCAATGGGCAGGTATTTGATACAAGTATAGCCGCTGTAGCCCAGCAGGCAGGTTTAAACGAGCCAGGCCGCACCTTTGAGCCAATAAGCTTCCCGGTTGGCCAGGAGAAGGTTATACCAGGCTGGGATGAAGGATTATTATTATTGAACGAGGGTTCGAAAGCCACTTTCATTATTCCGTCGAGCCTGGCTTATGGCGAACAGGGGAGTTCCGATGGCAACACCATACCACCGTTCAGCACACTGGTGTTTAATGTGGAACTGGTGAGTGTTAAGCGGATAAAACATGCCCCGGTGGTAAAAAAGCCGCTGCATAAAAAGCATTATACAACCACAACGAAGAAAACTTCATAAATAAAGTCCCGCTCACAAGGCGGGACTTTTTTATTTTTGCACGATGTTGCTTACAGACACTCATACCCACTTGTACTACGAAACAGAGCCTGTAAAGCGTTCTGAATTGATGCAGCGCTGCGTAGAAAATAACGTAAACCGCCTGTTTTTGCCAAACGTTGATTTGGAATCGGTGCAGCAGGTGTTTGAATTAACGGCGGCATACCCTCAAAAATGTTTCCCTATGCTTGGCCTGCACCCATGCTCGGTAAAGGAAGGTTGGGAAAAGGAATTGGACGGAATATTCAATTCGCAGGGCAACAATAAAATATTTGCCATCGGCGAAATAGGTATAGACCTTTACTGGGACAAAACCAATTTGCCTGAACAGGTGAAGGCCTTTAAACAACAGATAGCGATAGCAAAATCAAAAAAACTACCTATAGTTATCCATTGCCGCGATGCCTTTAACGAGGTGTTTGAAGTATTGGAAGCAGAAAAAGACGACGACCTGTTTGGTATATTGCATTGCTTTACTGGTACGTTGGAACATGCACAAAAGGCTGTCGGATTAGGTTTTTACCTTGGGATTGGCGGGGTAGTTACCTATAAAAATGGCGGCTTAGACAAAATTTTACCCCAAATTGATTTAAAGCATATCGTATTAGAAACAGATTCTCCGTACCTTACGCCCGTTCCGTACCGCGGAAAACGTAATGAAAGTTCGTACCTTATTTACGTTGCACAAAAAGTAGCGGAAATTTACGGGTTACCTATTGAAGATATCGCCGCAATAACTACGCATAACTCAAAACAGGTATTCGGCGTATAATTAATTTAATTATTGATCTAAAAAGCGAGAAACAGATATTCATGAGCCAGATATTGATCATCTATACCGGGGGGACCATAGGTATGATGAGCGACCCTGCTACAAAGGTGCTCAAACCGATAAATTTTGAGCAGATCATGGATAATGTTCCTGAACTCGACCGCCTTAACTGCAAGATCAAGGTACATTCGTTTGCCAATATCATCGATTCATCAAACATGAACCCCGCCATCTGGAGTGACCTGGCCGGGTTGATAGCAGCGAATTATGATACTGTTGATGGTTTTGTAATACTTCACGGTTCGGATACCATGTCGTTCACGGCTTCGGCATTGAGCTTTATGCTCGAAAACCTGGGCAAGCCGGTGATATTTACAGGCTCACAATTACCCATCAGTGCTATACGAACCGATGCAAAGGAAAACCTGATGACGGCCATTGAGATAGCCAATGCAAAAAAGAACGACCGTGCGCGCGTGCCGGAAGTTTGTATCTATTTCGATTATAAATTATTCCGCGGCAACCGTTCGTTCAAATATAATTCATCCAAATTTGAGGCCTTTCGCTCACCCAATTATCCGATATTGGCCGAATCGGGCGTACACCTGCGTTTCAGCGTAAATGACATCAGGGAGCTGGCCGACAGCCCGATGGTGGTACATAAAAACCTGGTAAGCGATGTGGCTGTTTTAAAACTGTATCCGGGCATCAGCCCTAAAGTGGTTGAGAACATTTTAGGGGCAGATGTGCGCGGTATAGTGATGGAAACTTTCGGGGCCGGCAATACCACTACCGACCAATGGTTTGTTGACCTGCTTGAGAAGGCGATAAACAGCGGTAAAGTGATACTGGATATTTCGCAATGTAAAGTAGGTACAGTTGAGCTGGGCCGTTACGAAACCAGCCGGCAGTTAAAGGATATAGGCGTAGCCAATGGTTATGATATGACTTACGAATCGGCTGTGACCAAAATGATGTTTCTTTTAGGCCAGTATGAAGACCCGTGGATTGTTAAAGAAATGCTGGAGACTGACCTGCGAGGCGAAATAACAGTATCCTGATCATTTCAACTCTGCCATTTTATTTTTAAGGAAGACGTATAGCTCATTTAGTTCTTCTTTTTTAAGCTCGTCTTGAAGAATAATTACGACTATGCTGTTACTGGTATCAATAGTATGCAATAATATATACTGTTTATAAAACTTAAAACCGCTAAAACCATCCCACTTTATCCTGGTGTAATAATTGCCTATCTCGGTACTATAATACTCATCATTGATCTCTATTTTAATTTCAATTATGTTTTCCAGGTCATGGTAAGCCTTTATGGCTGTTTTGGCATTGAAATTAAGTTTTGGATAAAAGTTTTCAAGGTAAACTATTAGTGCTCCGCCCCAAAAAAGCATGGCGACCATGGAATAGCCTGAAAAAGTTTCGAAGTTTATACCATCGCTGCCATAAAGGAATAATATAAGGCCTATAAATGCGAAAAAGAATATTATCCTTTGAGGTACTTTTAGCTTTAAGTTTTTTCGAAACCTGGTAATTGTTTTTTGATTCTCCCTGCTTCTTATGATAGTAATGTGCATTTATTGTAAGGCTTGGTTAAAGATAGATGGTTTTCTATACCTTACAAATAGAAGTATGATGTTTCGATCATAGTGCAAAGTCGCCAGGTAAAGCACCATCAACCTGTTCATCACTTGTTTTGGTGAATACGATGGATTGTATCCTGCTGTGTAACATTGTCCCATTTACACGCCGGTTAATATTGGTTTGCAGTATCATGGCGGTAACACGTTTGCCTTTCCAAATGGTATGGGTTAAATGCGTACCCTCTTCGTATTTGTCGAGATTGGGCGTTTCAAAGCCTTTCCCGTATGCATCGTCCATCAGCTTGTCTAAATAAACCTGGCCGGCCTCTTTTATAATAAAAACATCTATTTCGGTTATAATGCCATCTTCGTTTATCAGCGTAATTTTTTCAATATACTTGCGCATAGGGCCAAACGCGCTTTGTTTTACTTCATTCCTGTCGGGATGGTTTTTCCAGGGGATGTACACCTCATTTTTATGGGCAGAAATGCTGTCGCCAAGGTGAAACTGCAGGAACCCGTTTTTAATATCGAGGTTTTGCAGCGATTGGGCATTAACAAGCAGCGGCATCAACAATGTAATAAACAGTAATTTTTTCATCAGTGCAATTTAAACAAAGCTAATGAACGTTTTATATGGTGAATTGTGTTAGATCGGTCAAAAATCAAACAATAAATCGGTGGCCGTTTAAGGGAGGTGTACCAAAATAAAAGTGGTACACCCTGGTACGCAACTAATAGTTAAATTGATATGTAAGTTATTGTATTATAGCAATTTGCCGGTTAAATTTCAAAATTGAGTGATACACCCTGGTACATCTCTTAAAACATAATCAATTGAATATCAATAAAATAAAACGGATAACCATTTCAAAATATATCGCCTGGTACACTTAGGCTGATATAGCGAGACGGTCTTAAAAGTCGATTTTACCAAAAGGTACCAAATAATATTTGTCTCAGTGCTCTCTGTGCTTCTACCTCAGTGTACTTTGTGGTTAAATTTTACCACAGAGGTCACAAAGAAGGCACAGAGAGGCACAGAGTTTTTATAGTGTAAATGTAATTTCGTATCGTCCTTTTCATTTTACTTTTTATACAGTCTCTTTTAATGGTCTGATTTTGGATAACAACACTTTGGCATTATCAGCCTTTATCATTTTAAACATTTCTCAAAAAAGGATAAGGTCAGGGCCCAATCCTTTTTAGCAGGAAATGATAAATAAGCGGAACCTTTGTAACTGGATGGATTATTATTAACAGCTTTGACATTTTCGGAGATATGCTTATGGTGGAGATATTTTAAAGCATTAACCCGATCATAAACCTTGCTTTGAGTAGATTGTATTTCATGTTCGTTACCATAAAAAAGCATGATGCTATCCATGCAGGGTTCATTGTCTGCAAAATTTCTTATACCATTTTCAAAGCAGGCTGCCGCTGCTAAATGCGGCTGCACCGTGTCAGCCAGGAAAGAAACCCTGCCGTCTGAAAAAAATCCGGCACAACCAATTTTGTCCTTTATAACTTTGTCTTGCTGTAACAACCAATTGTAAGATGCTTTTACATCGGCTGCTAAACCATCCTTTATAAAGACAGCATATTGAGGAAGGATAGCAGGTTTTGTAATTTGATTTGCGCTGAGCCGTCCCGTAATTCGCCTAAAGAGATCAGGCACCACTACGGCATAGCCTTTTCTGCGAAACTTTTCAGCAACATCACGCATATGTTCCAAAATGCCAAAGGCTTCCTGCAAAATAATAACAGCAGGAAAATTTCCACGACGGTCAGGAAAGGCTGCATACAAGTCAATTTCAGAACCGTCGGCTACTTTTACTTTATTAAACTCATGATTAGTCATATCCGATGATTTAATTTCATTAATCTGTTATTTATTTAAGGATCAAAACCGGCTGATCAGCATTTACTGCAAGGGCATTAGTAATACTTTTATGGGTTAAATTACTAAAGAAGCTGTAATGGCCCGGGAGAGCTATAATGAGTTGAACCTCATGTTGTTCACTGAAATCAAGAATTCCGTGAACAATATTTTTGTCTTTGGAATAGTAAACCCGGTAAGTGTAGCTTTCGAGTATTTCACTAAGCGCATCGGTATTTTCTTCTTCATGCGCACTGTTTATCTTTCCGGGATCTACATTTAAAACAATTAATTCAGGATGCAACCATTGTTGTGATGACCGTAGTCCTTTCAAAATGGCCATTCGGGAAATAGCGGAAAAATCGCAGGGGACTAAAGCCTGTTTGATTTTTTGATATTGCAGGCCTGCGGGAATGATCAATACCGGGACCGTACTTGTTTTGCTGATGCTGATCACTTGTTCCCCAATAGGGCTGCCACCCTCCCTGGAGCTATGATCGCTTCCAATCATGACCAGGTCCGGCCGTTCGGCATCTATTACCTCATGAATGGCCTTTAACAAAGGCAGGTCGCTGACACCCGATTCTACTTTGATAGAAGAGCTGCATTTCTTTAACAATTTATGGGCGATAAATTTTACATGGCTTTCTATTTTTTGCCTTTCATCACTTATTTCTTGTGCATCCATCTGTACAAAATCCGCCGAAGGCAGCAATTGTGCAGCCATAGAGATGTAATATGATTTTAAAAGTATGATCTTTTCAACGGGAACATCTTTCACAAAGTCTGCTACGTAGCGGATAACATTTCCTGACGTATCCGAAAAATCAATGGGTATAAGCAATGTCTTCATTTCAATCTTTGTTTACCAGTTTTACTTTTTATTTCAGTGGGATTTAGATGAGCAAGCTAATGTTTACCTGACCTTAATAACTTTACTATAAGCATGATTAAAAAGGCAAGAAGCCAAAACCGAAGCGTGAAAACCATTTCCCGTTCAAAAAACCTAATAAGCCTATCCCATAGCCTCTTTATGGATCTTTTACCAATTTCCATAGCCGTCATAATAATATATATAAATAATTAGTCAATAAATAGATAATCAAGTATTCAACCTTTTCGGCAAATTTTTTTATTCTTTTTTCAAATTGTTAACCATTTTTCGGATAAGCAGTACCCCATTTTGTAGATCTTCCCTGGTAGCTTCTCCTGAAGCCAGCTCATAAACTTCTGCTACCCAGGGATACAAAATATCTTTTAGGGCCAGCCCTTCTTTCGTTAACAAAATAAGCTTATTTCGCCTGTCATTTTTATCCGCCGACCGTTTTACCAATTTCCGCTTGATCAGGTTATCCAATAAATAGGTCATACTGGATTTATCCCTGAAAGTCGTGTCGGCGATCTCCTGCTGGTTCAGGCCATCGTTTCTCCATAGGCACCCCATTACTTCCAGCATTTCAAAAGTGAGATCGATACCATGCTCTTTTATTTTTTTCTGGACATATTTTCTCGTGAAATTTCTCAGTTCCTGCATTAAACGGGAAAGTTCTATTGCGAGCTCAGTATTAGTTTTATTTTTTTCCTGTGTTATCATGAGATATCAAATTTAACTATTTGAATGCTAACCTATTCAGGCGGATCAACTGGGCCGCTTTTGAAAATTAATGCATCGTTTTGATCAATCACGAAAATAATATAAAAATTTAAAAGTTATCCCGTTTCCCTAATGCGCAGCATCCGCCAGGCTGACCTTAGCATTAGATCTCTTAACGATTAATAATACTAAGGGTACAAAAACTACAAAGACCACACCCACCATCATAAATACATCCATATAAGACAGCAGTGTCGCCTGCTTCGTAACAGCATTATCCATCATTTCATAAGCGGTATTACGTGAAGTTAAGCTATCCAATCCATGGGCATGCACACCGGCAGCCAATTGCGCGACCCTTGTTTGAACATTTATATCATTCACATTTAAATGGCTCACCACATCTACCCGGTGAATGCTGGTTTCCCGGGATAAATAGGTGGATATAAGTGCAACGCCAAATGAACCGCCCAGTTGTCGCATCATGCCTGTAAAAGCTGCTCCCTGGCCAATCTCCTGGCCCTTTAGCGTAGATAGTGACATTGTGCTTACCGGAACAGACAATAAGCCTAAGCCGAACCCTCTTACTATTAATGGCCAGAAGAAATCGCCGGCGCTGGTATCAGGCACGATAATTCTGTAGCAGAGCATACAAAAAATGTAAAACACAAACATTCCGGCCGCAATCAGGTATTTTTGCCGAACTCCTTTTTGAATTAAGGTGGCTACAACAGGCATCATTACGGCGGTAAACAATGTGCTTGGTAATTGCAGTACGCCAGCCTGCTGAGCTGTCCACCCTAATAGCGATTGTGTAAACAGGGGAATTACGAAAGTAGAACCGAATGTACCAAACCCCATTACAAAAGAAAGCATTACCCCCATCCGTAAATTACCGTTTTTAAGCACCCTTATATTAACCACGGGAAATTTGGTTTCCAGTTGACGCCAGACAAACAGGTACAATCCTAAAAATGCAGTAATGCAAAGTGTAATGATCAGTTGACTGTTGAACCAGTCATCTTCCTGGCCTTTTTCTAAAACGTATTGCAGGGACGAAATACCTACCGCAAGCAAAATAATGCCGAGCCAGTCGATCTCGCTGGCAGACCTCTTTTGTTCGTACTTAGGGCTTCTTACATAGCTCAATGTAAGCAAGGTTGCAACTATTCCAACAGGGATATTGATGTAAAAGATAAACGGCCATGAGAAATTATCAACGATATAACCACCTATAGGAGGACCAAGCGTTGGCCCCACGATAATCCCTAAAACGTATATGGCCTGGGCCATAGCCCTTTTTTCGGGGGGCCAGCTTTCTGTGATAATAGTTTGCGAGGTAACCAGCAACGCGCCACCACCCATACCTTGTAAGAACCGGAAGATGATCAGTTCCGTTATTGAATGCGCATTACCGCACAAAAAAGAACAAACCGTAAAAACGATAATAGACGCCGCAAAATAATTTCTTCTGCCGAATTGCTGCGAAAGCCAGCTGGTGAGGGGTATAATAATCACATTTGCTAAAGAATAGGCTGTTATTACCCAACTTATTTCGTTTAAAGTTGCGCCTAAACTGCCGCGCATATTGTTTAGCGCTACGTTTACAATAGTGGTATCAATTATTTCTAATAAGGCGCAAAATACTGCGGTAACGGTGATGATGACCAAACGTGGCCCGTGTTCTATTAATGATTCCCCTTGCTTCTGCATTTGAATTAATTCCCAAACAAAGTTATATATTTGATAGTCAATGTTACAACTAATATTTAAAAAATTTCATTACAGTGATTAACTAGTTACTGAAAGATAAAAGGGTGAAAGATAATTTTTAGTTAAGATTAATAATCTACTATCAGGTATATAACCTTTTCGTGTAAATCCGGATACTTAACCGGCAGGAGCGTGATCACATTTAAGAAAGATTTTAAAAAAAATCTTTAAGATCCCATACCAATATCTGCCATTAATTGATAATCATAAAGATCCTTTTGATAGATTTCTTATTGCGATAGCTCAATCTGAGAAAATCAGCGTTGTTACAGCTGATCAAAAGTTTAAACAATACTCAGCGCTGGTTACGCTTATATAATTAGCCTCTGTAGACCGAGGTTGTTGCATTTTGTTTTGTGTCAGGCAGGTGCAGCTTAAAGCTGCACCGCCGACAACAAATTATATACAACCAGGGGTATTAGTCAAATTGATTATATTCTTCCCACTTCGCCGCTTTCCACACGCTTGCGGTAAGCCCAGTAAAAGGCTATAGGGAAGATGAACAGGTTAAAAATAGTATTGGTTATTAAACCGCCTATTACCACAATGGCCAGCGGTTTTGAAGCCTCCGAACCTATTCCGTGCGACAATGCCGCAGGCATGAGGCCGATAGCAGCCATTAATGCTGTCATCACTATGGGACGCAGGCGGTCTTGAACGCCTGCCCGCAAGGCATCGGGAAATGATTTCCAGCTGGCATTATGTTTTAGGTCTTTAATATTCGATTTAAAACGAGTGATGAGTATTACCCCGTTCTGCACACAAATACCGAACAGCGCGATGAAGCCGATACCGGCCGATATATTAAAGTTTACCCCGGTTATCAGCAGCGCCAATATACCGCCCATAATGGCGAATGGTACATTGTTCAATACCAGCAGTGAATCGCGGAAGGTACCGAACAGGATGAACAGGATGAAGAAGATGATGAGCAAACTGATCGGCACAACCTGCGACAGCCGCTTGGTTGCGCGCTGTTGGTTTTCAAAATCACCCGCCCATTGCAAATGGTATGCCTTTGGCAATTTTATTTTAGCGTCAACTTTATCCTGTGCTTCTTTTATGGTGCTGCCCATATCGCGGCCACGGATGGAGAATTTGATGGCGCCGTAACGCTCGTTTTCATCGCGGTAAATGATGCTGATACCTGTTATTTTCTGAATGCTGGCTATTTCGCGCAACGGTACGTTGGTGCCGCTAAGGGTTGGTACGCGTAAATCACCTATGGCAACTTCGTTGTTCCTGAAGTCTTCGGGATAACGTATACGCAGGTCGAATTTTTTGTCGCCCTCGTATATTTGGGTAGCAGCCTTTCCGCCGATAGCCATTTCAATAACGGCATTGGCATCTGCAGCAACAACGCCATATTGGGCCATTTTTGCCTGGTCGAGGTCAATTTGCAGCTCCGGCTGACCCATATTGCGTAATATGCCCAGGTCCTCGATGCCTTTTACCGTTTTTAAAATAGCTTGTATTTTTTCTTCCTGGCTTTCGATGTATTTGTAATCATCGCCAAACAGTTTTACTACTATCGAACCTTTTACCCCCGAAACTGCTTCCTCTACGTTATCCGAAATTGGCTGGGAGAAATTCAGGTCGATGCCGGGGAAATTCTTTAGTTTTTCCTGCATGCGCTGGATGAGTTGCTCCTTGGTTTCGCCCCTCGGCCACATATCTTCAGGATAAATATCCACATGGAACTCGATATTATAAAAACCTGTTGCATCCGTACCGTCATTCGGCCTGCCGGTTTGCGACATCACCTGTTTTACCTCATCAAAACTCAGGAATATGCTGCGCATCTCGTTCGCCAGTTTTACCGATTCGCCCAGCGAGGTGCTCAGCGGCCCCGTCGCACGAACGTAAATAGCGCCTTCGTTAAGCTCGGGTAAAAACTCCGTCCCTAATATGGTAAAGCAGCCCAGGCTTATTACCAGTGCCGTAATGGCAATGGGGAAAACTATTTTACGGGCTTTAAAACAAAAGTCATAAAAACGCATGAAGTTGCGCGTCACAAACTCCACAAATACATTACGGCGTTCTTTTACATTTTTATCGAGCAAAACACTGGCAAAAGCCGGTACAAATGTGAAGGTAAATATCAATGCGCCAAGCAACGCAAAGCCCAGTGTCCAGGCTAATGGCGAGAACATTTTGCCTTCAACCTTCTGGAAACTGAATATGGGCAATAAACCAGTAATGATAATGAGCTTGGCGAAGAATATGCCTTTACCGTTAACCAAACAAGCCTGTTTGATCATACCCAGCTTGCTTAGCTTGTTGTAATGCTCCATGCCCACCTCTTTGGCCCGGTGGTCCAGCACGACGAATATCCCTTCCACCATCACCACGGCGCCGTCTATGATAATACCGAAGTCGATAGCGCCCATCGACAGCAGGTTGGCCGACATGCCCTTCAGCTTCAAACAAACAAAAGCAAATAACAGCGCCAGCGGAATGATGAGCGCTACGATGAGTGTAGTGCGCCAGTCGGCCATGAAAAGAAATACGATGAGCGTTACGAAGATGATACCCTCGCACATATTGTGCAATACCGTGCCTGTTGCAAAATCAACCAGGTCGGTACGGTCATAAAACTCTTTTATTTTTACATCGTCGGGCAAAATTTTGCTGTTCAGGTCTTCGATCTTATGTTTGAGGGCGGCGATAACCACGCTCGGGTTTTCGCCCTTGCGCATCACCACAATGCCTTCAACCACATCGGGATCTTTATCGCGCCCTACCTGGCCCAGGCGCGGCAATGCCGATTCGGTAACCTCGGCAATTGTTTTTACATAAATAGGGGTACCTTTTATATTATTAATGACGATGTTCTTTATCTCGCCAATGTCGTTCAATAAGCCGATGCCGCGTACCACGTAGGCCTGCCCGGCCTGTTCTATCACATCGCCGCCTACGTTTACGTTGCTTTTTGATACCGCATCGTATATCTGCAATGGGGTAACATTGTATTGTATAGCTTTTTTAGGGTCGACGGTTATCTGGTAGGTTTTTACTTCGCCGCCAAAGCTGTTCAGGTCGGCAACACCCGGTACCGAACGTATTTCGCGGTCAACAATCCAGTCTTCAATGGTCGTCAGTTCGCGGATGGATTTTTTGTTGCTGCTTAGCGTAAAGCGGTAAATCTCGCCGGTAGGGCCGTAAGGCGGTTCAATATCCTGGCTGGTGCCGTCGGGCAGGTCGGCATCGCCGATGTGGTTATTTACCTGCGCACGGGCAAAGGCATAATCCACATCATCGTCGAAAGTTATTTTAACAACCGAAAGCCCGAAAAGCGAAGACGAGCGTACACTCGTCTTTCGCTCAACCGGGTTCATTGCTATTTCTAAGGGGCGGGTAACAAATTTTTCAACTTCCTCGGCGCTTCTGCCGGGCCATTGGGTTATGATGGTGATGTCGGTGTTCGTTACATCCGGGAAGGCATCGATGCTCAGGTTTTTAAAGCTGATGTAGCCCGCCACAGCCAATAAAGCTGTAACAAAGAATATGAAGAACTTATTCTTTAGTGCGAACGAGAGGACATTATTTATGAATTTATTCATGTTTCTGTTTTCAGTATCGGCACTTAGTCTTTTAACGATTCATACAGGTAAAGCTGCCGCGATGCAATTATTTTATCGCCGGACTTTATACCATTGCTGATATAAGCGCGGTCTTCAACTTTTTTAGCGATGGTAACCGGCTGTATGTGAACGCTGGCCTTGCCGTCCTCCACAACAACATAATACTTGTCGTTATCGAATATCAAAGCATTCGCATTTACAAAAGGCAGGTCGGTACCCGAAGTAGCTTTTATCTTCACATCGGCGAACATATCGGGCTTAAGTAAATTGCCCGGATTGGGTATTTGCACCCGCGCGTGTATTACTTTGCTATCAGGGTCGAGGATGTTATCTATCTTATCAATTTTTCCGCTGAAAACTTTATCCGGGTATGATAGTGTAGTGATCTTCACCGGGTCGCCGATCTTAACGTTGGAGATATCAGATTCGTAAATGTTTATGAGGATATATACATCCGATAAATCTGCTATGGTAAACAGGTTTTGGCCATTATCGGCCCGTACTTCTGTATTATCAGTGATGTTTTTATCCACAACATATCCCCCAATAGGCGCTTTTATTACATAGCCCTCGCCGTTACTGGTATTGATTTGGGTAACCAACCCGGCGCGTTTGTTTTCCGCAACTGCTTTATCGTAATCGGATTGTGCATCTTCCAGGTCCTTTTGCGAGGCAAGGCCGCCGCTATACATATCTTTTGTAGATGCCAGTGTACGCCGTGCGCTTCTCAAATCGGCTTCTGAAGAAACTAAATCCTTGTTGAACCCGGCCATCTCGGCGCTGCGCAAAACACCAAGAGTTTGACCTTTTTGCACCACATCGCCCAATTGCACGTGCACACCCTGTACTACACCGCTTACCATTGGGTATATCTTTACCAGCTTGTTCTCATCGGGAGCAACACTGCCGGTTAACGTAAGTTCCGAAAGCGCACTTGCCTCCTGTACCGTATCGATCAGCAGACTGTTCAATAGTGTGTCCGTTACCTGGAATTTGGTGTCTTTCTCAGGCGCTACTGCATGGTGGCAGCTTTGCAGGGCCAGCCCGGCTATGCAAAAAGCGAATGTTATTTTTATGATCTGATGTAAGTGCCGCATTATTGTTGGTTAAAAAATGGTGTGCCCGTAACGTAGTTCAATTGCTCAAGGGATAGCACCCGGTTAAGCTGTATAGTATTTAACTGGATGGTATTGGTTTTATATGAATCGTAGAAATCAAGGAATTCAAGCAGGCTGATATTCCTTTTTTGGTAATTGAGGAAAACGGCCTGTATTAAATTGGTAAAGTTTTTCTTAAAAGCCGGGTCGAAGCTATTGTACAGCCTTTCGAGCCGTAGCGCGTTGGTATAATTGGTAGCCACATCGCTTTGTACCTGGTCGTGCTGGCTTTCCAGCTGTACTTTGCTTTGGTCGATGGCTATGCGGGCCTGTTTTATATTTCCCTGGTTACGGTTAAAAAATGGCAGGTTAAACTCTACGCCCGCACCTAAATAGTTATTGCCATAAGCGCCGAGTTTATCATAGTTCACCGATAGGGAAAAATCGGGCACAGCAGTCGCTTTTTGCAGGCGCAGGTTCATATCGTTATACTGAACGGTTGCCTGTGCCAGTTTAAGGTCGTAGCGGTTGGTGTAGGCCGAGTCGAGCAGTTTTTGGTAGGGTGTACCGGCAACAATGTCTTTACCTGCTGCAAGGCTATCGTCAACCTGTGGTTTGATGTATACATTTGGCGAGGCTTTTATCAGCAGTTTAAATTCGCTTTGAACGGTATCAATACTGTTTTGCAGCGAGTTATATTCAGCCTGCAGCGAATAAAGCTGCGATTGTATACGCAATACTTCCTTTTCGGCAATATTGCCTTTCTGATATTGCTCATTGAAAGCCTTAAGTGTTTTGGCCAGCGAGCTGATCTCCTGGTTGTAAACCAATGCCGATTGTTCCTGGTAATAGATATTATAAAAATCACTCCGTAATGTAAACTTCAGGGTGCGCAGCAGGTCGAAAAATTGATATTTTGATTGCTCTACGCCAATTTTTGCCAACTGTATATTTCGGTTGCGCTTGCCCGCAGTAGTAAAAAGCTGTGATACGCTGAAGGATTGTTCCTTGTAAGCAGGCCCTTCGCTTACATCGTTGGCATAAATACCGTTTGAGAAGCTAAAATCTGGATTGTTGAACAGCTTAGCAGTTATTACCTGCGCGCTGGCGTTGTCGATATTATATCGTTGTACAATTAACTGGAGATTGTTTTTGATAAACTGGTCTTCGGCCTGTTTAATGGTGAGCTTAACTGTATCAACTGCAATATCCTGCGCACCGGCATTAAAGGCAAGGGCAGGAAGCCAGGCCAGCATAAAAAAAAGTGCGCGAACAAACTTTAAGTGCATAATAATTTATTTGCACAAAGCTATTAGAGGCGTATTAGAGCGGTATTAAATGAAGATTAGAATGGCATTAGAATTAGCGCATGAATGTAATAATTATGTTAGTTCCGCTGCCTGGGGTTGATTTTATGCTGATAATACCACTAAAAAGCGATATGATTTTACCGGTAACATACAATCCTATGCCGCTGCCCGTATAGTGCTTAACATTTTCCCCGCGGTAAAATGAGCCGAAGACTTTTTCAAGCTCGTCTGCCGGGATGCCTATGCCGCTATCAGCAATATCGATAGTGATGCGTGTATTATCTGCATAAAGGCTGCACACCACCTTTCTATTCGATGAAAATTTAAAAGCATTGCCGATAATATTATTCAGCGCGATGGTTAGTAATTGTTTATTGGCGGGAATGAGCAGTTTGTCGTGGTCATCCGGGAGATTAAGCACATTTACTACGAACATTCCTTTACCGATTTTTATATTCCAGTATTCGCTCAGTTCCCATATCAGTTCATCAATAGCAATAGGTTTTGAGGCCGGCTGGGTATAGTTCATATCTACATGGGCCAGTTCAAGCAAGCTGGTAATAGTATCTTTCAGCCGTTCGGCATCGGTAAAAACCGACTTCAACACTTGTTCATATTCGGCATTAGTGCGGGCTTTGCCCAATGCAATCTCAATCTCGCCGAGAATGCTGGTGATTGGCGTACGCAGCTCGTGGGAGGCATTGATGGTGAAAGTTTCCTGCAACTCGAAGGCATTTTCCAGGTGTTCCAGCAAACGGTTAAAATTGCGGGCCAGCGCACTGATCTCGTCTTTACCATTCCCCTCATCAACCCGCAAGCTGAGGCTCCCAACGTTTACCCGCCGCATCTGGCTGATCACTTTATCAATAGGCTCAAGTGTTTTTTGCGCAAACCAGCGGCTGCTTAAAAATAATGCTACGCTAACAACAAGCAGTAATACGGCAAGGGTAGTTAGCAGGTCATTTATACGTTTGTTGCCTGCATGGTTGATGGCCGACACCAGTATTACAAAATTGCCCTGGTTGTCATTATAATAAATGCCAACCGTTTGTCTTTCACCCTCAGAAAGCTGAAGTTTTTTTTGTTTGCGGACCTGGTTGATGACGGCGCTGGGCCAAAATTGGTTTTTATCTTTTATAAATGATGCCGCATCCTTATCGTCATAAAATCGCACCACCTCATCGGGCAGGCGAAGCAGGTAACGTTCCCTCACATGGTTTAACGAATCGGCCGATATTTCATCCGCCTCCAGGTACACCTGTGCCGCAACAGTAGCCCGATCCATCAGGTGACTGTAGAAATCAGATTTAATGATTGAATTTACGGTAATTGAAATGGCGGCTTCAACTATCAGCAGAACAACCACGCTGGTAGCTGTAAAATAAAGCGAAAGCCTGTTCTTTATTTTCATTTTTACCGGTCATTCCTCAAAGTGTACCCCATGCCTATAACGGTATGGAGAAGCTTCTTTTTAAACCCTTTTTCAATTTTTTTTCGCAGGTAATTCACATACACATCAATAAAGTTAGTACCTGTGTCAAAGTCAATGTCCCAAACCTGCTCTGCAATATATTCGCGGGAAAGTATTTTGTTGGGGTTGCGCATAAAAAGCTCGAGCAGGGTATATTCCTTAGCCGTTAGGGTTATATGCTGCCCGGCGCGTTCAACCACGTTGCTCCAGGTATCCAGTTTAAGATCATCGAATGTTAAGGTGTGATCGTCTTCTTTTTGGGCGATTTTTTGCCGCCGCATAAGCGCTTCAATCCGCGCGAGCAGCTCACTGAAATGAAAAGGCTTTACCAGGTAATCATCGGCGCCGGCTTTTAGGCCTGCAACTTTGTTTTGCACCTGGTCAAGCGCACTTAGTATAAGTATAGGTGTTTGGCTACCTTCTGCCCTTAACTGCCGGCATAATTCAATACCGCTGATGTCGGGCAGCATAATGTCTATAATAAACAAATCAAAATCTTCAGATGATCCCAGCTTACGGGCTTCTTCACCATTTTTTGCCGTTTTTATTTTGTAACCCTGTTCTTCCAGTCCTTTACATATAAAAGCGGCTACTCTTTGTTCATCCTCAACCAGGCAAATATTTACCATGTTTAATAAATAAGGCTAAATATAAATTAAATCATCCGCTGAAACCTAAACTATCAGCGAATTAAAGGCATAAAAGCAAATAAATGAAAATGAGCGGGCTGCAATATTTCTTTAAAAAAATTAAATGATATTTTTTTAAAAGCAGTATGTATTAACAATATTCTTTTTTATAATTACAAAAGTAAAAGCACCTGGCCAATTGTGCTAAAAACCTTAATACAGCAGTAAAAAACGATTTACTAATACGGCTTTGCTGTGTTGGTGATTTGTATTTTACAAGCATAGCCGTAGTAGCTTTAAAATAGGTTAATTGGCTTTGTTGTGCTTTTTTTAATATTATAAACTAATAAATAATATGCTTTTTACCGACGCGACGTTCTTTTATTTTGTAATAATACTGTTTGCGTTATATTACCTCAAGCTGTTCAGCCGCTTGCAGGTGCCGCTGCTGATATTGGGCAGCTTCCTGTTTTATTTCCTGAATAGTCATGCCTATACCATCCTGTTGCTGTTTTCGGTATCTATGAATGTTTTTTTTAGCTGGCAGATCACGCGTTCAAATTCATATAACACACGTAAATGGTACGTAAATATCGGTGTTATTATTAATGTGTTTTTACTGGTATTTTTTAAATATGGCTTTATGCTGGTTTCTACAGTATTAAATGAGCCATCGCCGGTATATAACTTCTTCCTCATACTGGCGCTTCCTGTGGGTATATCGTTTTTTACATTTGAGGGGATAAGCCTGCTGGTTGATACTTACAAGGCCAGGAATAAGCCGAATGCGGTTACAATAGTAAACCCAACATTAATAGAGCATATTAAAGGTGTTACGCTGTTCATATCATTCTTTCCACATCTTATTGCGGGGCCTATTTTACGGGCAAATCATTTTTTCCCGCAGCTGGGCACTAAAACCTTTAAGGATATCGATTTCGCTTACTGCTTTCGTAAATTGGTATTGGGCTATTTTTTAAAGATGGTTGTTTCCAATAACCTGCAAAACTTCACCTCGTGGCTGCAACGCCCGTATATGGACCACATGTCGTCCCTAACGCTTTTTGTGCTGATAGCCGGGTTTACTTTCCAGCTCTTTGCCGATTTTGCAGGTTATTCCTACATCGCGCTCGGCCTGGCAGGCTTATTTGGTTACACACTGGAAGAAAACTTTAATTTCCCATTCGTTTCATCATCCCTTACCGACTTGTGGCGCAGGTGGCATATAACACTGTCGTCGTTTTTGCGGTATTATGTTTATACCAATTTGCTTAAGGGTGGACGGCGCGGCAAACTTATGGCGCTGTTCAATATATTTTTAACCATGGTTATTGCAGGCCTGTGGCATGGGGCACGGTGGACGTTCGCTTTTTGGGGGTCTATTCACGGTACCGCGCTGGTATTGGAGCATGTGGTAAAAAAAGGCACTAAAAACTGGCCGTTCGCACTTATTCGCCGGATCATTTATGGCATTTTCGCGGTTTGTTTTGTCATTATCCCCTGTATGGCGCTATTCAAATTCCCTACGATAAGCGACACACTCGATTTTGGCCGCCTTTTCTTCAATAATACCATCTACCCCGATGATTATGGCATCATTACTTATATATGCATCTATTCGTTCCCGATTATACTAATGCATGCCCTCTACCTGCTGCGGCATACACGGTCGGTCAATTATCTTTTTACAAAAGCCGATTACCTGGTTTATGGCCCTATGTTTTTTGTGCTTTTGACCAACAGTGCACAGTCAACCACATTTATCTACTTTAAATTTTAAGTTATGGTAAAAAAGTCGGTCATCATTACAATCATATTATTAGCCTTATACGCCGGATATGTTAAGGTTTTAAAGCCTGTGCCGGTTATCCAGTATAATTCGCAGGGAAATGTTATCCGCGCAGAAGAATATATGTACAACGATTCGCTTAAAAACTGCGACCTGGTACTGGGTACATCTATGGCGGCCAAATTGCACGCTGATAAACTCCCTGCCAATGTTTATTCGTTAGCTGGGCCCGGCCTTACCGTTTATGACGAGTTAACTTTAATTAAGACACTACACCGGCACCCTAAATATATTTTCATCGAAGGCAATTCCGTCATGTCGCCTCCCCGTCCCGACTTTCAAAAGTTCCTGTTTAATGCACCTAACTACTACCGCAAAAAATACGTGGTTAGCATGCGCGATGCCTATCAGCCTGCCGGGCAAACTTTTACAGCTATACTTGGGCATGCCAGCGGGATGATCAGGCGGTTTACTACCTATATTTTCAACCCTATCGTCAGGCTATTTCACAAAGGCGGTGTGGTGCCGGTAGATAAAGCGAAATATTATGCAGAGGCGAAAGAGAAGACAACATTGGCTGATACCATTGCGCTGAAGAAGGCGTTTTCATTTTTAAAGCAAGATGTTGCCGATCTTTCAAAAAGCGGCACCAAGGTTTGCTTTTTTACTATGCCGAACGACTCGGTAGTGTATTATAGTTTTATATCGGTGAAAATACGGGAATATTTTATCCGGTATTTCCCTAAACCGGAATTCAACATTTTGCCTTTCCCGGATATCCGCCAGTACCATACCTTCGACCAGATACACCTGGATGACCCCGGAAGCATTAAATTTACTCAAGAATTATCAAGAGGTATAAATGCTGTAAGGATACAAATTAGATAGTAATTGCAATGGCGAAGGTATCGGTAATTATAACCAATTATAATCATGAAAAATACCTCGGACAGCGTATAGAAAGTGTATTGGCACAAACCTTTGCTGATTATGATGTAGCGATTTATGATGATTGCTCAACCGATAACAGCCGGGGAATAATTGAGCGCTACCGCAACCATCCGAAAGTTGTTAGCGTAAGTTATAATGAAGAGAACAGCGGCAGCCTGTACAAGCAGTTTGAATGGGCTGTAAATGAAGCATCAGGCGAATGGATATGGAAAGCGGAAAGCGACGACTATGCTGAACCGGAGCTTTTGGAAAAACTGGTGGCATTGGCTGAGCAGCATAAAAATATTGGTATAGCCTTTTGCGGTTCAAGATGGGTAGATGATAAGGGCGTTGAAGGTGAAGACTTGTCGTTGTATAGCGAATCATTTTTTCGGAGCGGTGCGGAGGAAATAAGGCAAAAGATGGCGATGCAGTGTTCCATCCAAAATGCAAGCGCGGCTATTGTAAGGACTAACCTGGCAAAAGCAGCCATAAAAGGCATAAGCCAATATAAAGCCTGCGGCGACTGGATATTTTATGAGCGGATATTATACCATTCGGATATTGTTTTTACGGCCGAAAAGCTAAATTATTTCAGGTGGTACCATGCTAATACATCCAATTCGGCCATGCGCGATGGAACATGGCTATACGAAGGGATTGACGTAATACGGAAAATTGACTTTAAGGCGGTAAAGTTTACTGTAAGGGAGTTTTACAAAGTAATAAAGTGGTGGCTATGGATGGCAGCACGTTCAAACATAACGGATAAGAAAAGGTTGTATAAAATAATTGTCGGAGTAGTTTTTAAATATTTTTACCGGGCAGGCAGGTAGTTACTATTGGAAATCATGGGTTATTTTAATAAATTTTTGCTTGCTAAATTATTTTACTAACAAAAATATGCTATTTTTAGACCGATGTTTTTTTTGAAATACATATATAAACCAATAAAATAATTTAGGCTGCAAACAATATTATGTATATACATAATGAGTATATTCGTGTTATTATTTGTATATACATATTGATTAAGTAACAAAATGAGTTCAGATAATAAGGTATGCGTGGTTATTTCGGTGTACGATACCCGGCCATCATATTACGAGCTTATTTCATTTCAGCAATGCTTTGCCATATTAAAAAAGCATTCCATATATGTTATTGCCCCACGCGGCCTGGACCTAAGCGCTTATAAAAATGTAGTACCGCATTTCGATGTTAAATATGTTGATAAATGCTGGCTCGCCAGTAAACTCGACTATAATAAATTTAAGCTGAGCCAGTATTTTTACAGTCTTTTTGAAGAGTATACCTACCTGCTTACCTACGAGTTGGATGCCTTTATTTTTAATGATGACCTGGATTACTGGTGCCAAAAAGATTATGATTATATCGGAGCGCCCTGGTTTGATGAATACGATACGGTGCTGGGAAATATACTAACAGTTGGCAATTCGGGTTTTTCGCTGCGCAAAATACCGGCCATACAATACGGCATCAAGCATATTTATTATGTGGACCCAACCCGGTTTACCTCTATCCGTAAACAGAAATATCTTAAAAAGTCGAAACACTTTATATTTAGCAACCTAAACCGGGTAGCTGCTATAAAAAGCATGTTTTATAAGGAAAACGCATCCATACAAAAAGCATCGTTTTTATATGAAGACCGTGTAATATCGCAGGTAATGACACGTGGGCTGAAAAAATTCAATCTTGCTCCCGTTGACGAGGCCATCAGCTTCAGCTTTGAAATGAACCCGCAGATGTTATATAAAATGAATGGTGATAAGCTGCCGATGGGCTGCCATGCCTGGTGGCTTTACGACCTGGATTTTTGGAAACCATTTATCGAAAATTATGGATACAAATTATGAGCCCTTATTTTCTGTAATTGTTCCAACTTATAATAGCGAAGAAAAAATATCCAATTGCATAAAAAGTATAATCGATCAGTCATTCACTGACTTTGAAATACTGGTGATCGACGGCCTGTCGGCTGACGATACGCCGGCAATAGTTTCAGCCTTCAATTCGGATAAAATAAAAGTCTTTTCCGGAAAAGACGGCGGTGTTTATGATGCCATGAACAAGGGCATACAGCTTTCAAAAGGCAAGTGGTTGTATTTCCTTGGCAGCGACGATGCCTTATATAACGGAGACGTGCTGCAACAAATAAGTACACTTATAAGGCAACACCTGCAAAGCAGGATCATTTTCGGCAATGTGCTGACATCGGATGGCACTATTGAAAAATATCCGGATTATGGATTTATAGAGCTACTCGACCGGTGTATTTGTCACCAGGCTATATTTTATCACCGTTCATTATTTGCGGGCAGGCCATATAGGCTGCGATATGGAATAGCAGCCGATTGGGACTTTAATATGCAGGTTTTTGAACCGGGAAACAGACCGCTTTATACCGATATGCTGATTGCCCGGTATAATCTCGGAGGCTTAAGCAGCAATTGGCAGGAACACCCCGATTATCTGCAAAATTTTGCCAACAAAAAGGATGTGATACGCAGGTACAAGGGCAACGTTAATTTATATTTTTATTATAGCTGGTACTATTTTAAAAAAATAGCAAGAAGAGTATCAAGCTATTAATTAAATTCACATATCACAATTTTTCAACCGGTATTCAACCCATAACCTTCTGCTAAATAATGGATGTTTCAATAATTATCCCTTACTATAACAATGGCCTGTACCTGCGCGATGCGCTTGACAGTATTGATGCGTTTAAAAAACATCCGCATTACCAATTTGAAATAATTATTATCAACGACGGCTCTACTGATGCCGCATCCATAGCGTTATTGGATGAAATAAAAAATGATGGCTATATCATCATCAACCAGCAAAATAAAGGCGCTGCCGCCGCCCGTAATGCCGGCCTAAAAATAGCCAAAGGCATGTACTTGTTGTTTTTAGACAGCGACAATAAAATACGGGACGAGTTAATACCTACAGCGCTTTCAGTTTTGGAATATACTGATGCGGATATTGTTTATGGCCGGGTGAATTTTTTTGGCGCGTCAACAAAGCCGTTGTTCAAGCCGGGTGTTTTCCATTTACCTACGCTGATGGTTGAAAATTATATTGATGTATGCAGCCTGGTAAAACGGGAAGTTTATGATACCATAGGTGGGTTTGATGAAGCGCCTGAATTGAACCAGGAAGATTGGGAATACTGGATACGGGCTGCCAAAGCAGGGTTTAAATTTTATTTTATGGATGAAGTGTTTTATGACCACAGAGTACATGCCTGGTCAACCACCAATTCTATAAATGATGATACTTATTACGCCGCAAGGAAATATATTTATAACAAACACCCAGAAATGGTAATTGATTCCTACTTCTACGTATCGGAACAATTTCAAAACTACCGCCGCGATAAAAAACGACCTTTCCGTTCGTTCGTCAAATACATCTATCTAAAATGTTTTAAGAAAAAAGACCCCGGCATACCCGGTTGATCATTTGTACAGGTATATGAACTTATTCGTGCCGTAGTTATTATAATATCGCCTGCCGTTATAATCGATAAATGGTTTATCGGTATTTGTTGATACGATACAATCAATCTGTGTTATGGCCGACACGCAACTTTGGGTATAATTGTGTACCATTATGTTTACTGGGTTAATTGTTTCGCTAAAGCAATTTGTAAATAACGGGTATTCAAAATCATTTGCCGATAATATCAGTCCTATATTTTTAAACCCGCTTTTTTCAATGTTTTGGGTTATGGCTGCATATTCCGGGTAATGATCGGGCTGGTTATTAAAGTAATTTTCATAGCGCGGCCTGAGCATGGTTACAATACCCGGCTTACCGTTAGCCATATCAATATAAGGCCTAATATTATTTCGTAATACGATGGCGGTGGCGTAAATAAAAATGACCGGCAGCATTATGCTTAACGCCATTTTAAAAAAACGGCTAATGCTCGCGGCATAAACCGTTAAAATACAACCCAGTACAAACATGGGCATATGCAGCCGGGTGTGCCAGGGCTGCCATTTGAGATAGGCACAAAATAATATAACCTCAAAAAAGATGACCCAGAATAGTAAGGTAACGGCATAATTTCTTTTGTGCTTAAAGAAGTTAGCGCCCATAAATATGCATGCCGCTATGATCAGTGCCAATTGCATAAAATTAGGTGCGCTGTCTTCATGATCTGTGCCGTTTAACGGCGAAGTATATATGGATCTGCCATAATTGCTCCCTGGTTGGTTAATGTTGATATGAAGGGCGCTGTATAGTTTATAAATAACTTTATCAGCCGCATGGGCCGGCTTTTGTGTGCCCATTATGCCTATATGCAACCCTGCATTTTTAACCACGTTCGAAAACACAAGTGCCGGCGATACGTACTCATTGGAATAAGAGCGCAATTCTCCGGTAGTAGTACCCCAGATATTACCGCTTACCTTGTAATTTCGCAATACGGTTGGCGTGTTAATGGTCAAAATAATCAGGACGGTAATAATTGAATACCATAAGGGCAGAAATTTCTTATACCGGGCGATCTCAATTAAAATGGCAACGCCAAAATAAAGCAACACCGGTGCCAGGTAGATATACCCGGTAGCTTTGGTTAGTAAAGCCAGGCCGGCAGACAGCCCCAGGAATAAATAATTACTGAAGTGATTTTCTTTGATTGACTTTAGGGTGAAATAATAAGCCGTTGCCACAAAAAAACATTCCACAATATCGTTTTGCGTACTGGATGCTTGCAGTAAAACTTCGGGGAGCGTTGCTGCCAAAAACAGGGCAAGTAGTTGGTAATAAAGCGATAAGCCTATTTTTTTGGCTGTCTGCACGATGGTTATCAGCAAAAAAAGAAAAAAAGAAAACTGTATCGATGCCGAAAAAGTATCGCCATGATTTAATATATCCAGGTTCAGTATGGCGTACTCGGCAAATGGCGGTTGATAGATCTGCCTGATGATATGAGTAGGATATGGTGCCAGCGAACGCTGGCTTAGCCAATGTGGTATCCGCGCTAAATGATAGGTTAACGAATCCCAGTTATTGGGTGGATAAATAATTCCCTGGACGAAAACCAATAGCAAAAGAATGCAGGGCCCGCATAAAAGTACTTTTTCGGGCAGGGGAAGGCTTTTACAGGTTTTCTTAACGCTTATATAACAGGCTTGCGCGAATGCGCCTGCCCTATTTTTTTTAGTGAAAGTATATGTCGCAATCAATCCTAAAACGATGCACCACGAAACAAAGAAACCGGCGAAAGTAAGTTGATGAAATGCGCTTAGTAACTCAGTTATAAAAACGATAAGCAAGGATTGAAGAAGCGCCGTATAAATGAACAGGTCTCTTTTATTGGCTTGAGAGAAGATAATTCCTGCAGATAAAAAAAGGGCGGCAAAACAAACCGGTAAAAGGATGATCGCCATGCCGAAATATTATTTTGCTTTAAACAAGCCGTATTTCAGGATGCAATATATGGCCCTGAAACCGTCTTTCCAGCCAATCTTTTTGCCTTCGGCATAGGTACGGCCATAATAGGAAATGCCAACTTCGTAAATCCTTATATTAGGTATTTGAGAGATTTTTGCGGTAACCTCTGGCTCAAAACCAAATCTTTTCTCCCGCAGTTTTAATGATTGCACCATTTTGGTGTTGAACATTTTGTAGCAGGTTTCCATATCCGTAAGGTTAAGGTTGCTGTACATGTTGGAGAGCGTAGTCAGAAATTTATTACCTATGGTATGCCAGAAAAATAAAACCCGGTGCGGGCTGCCACCCATAAACCTCGAGCCAAATACTACATCGGCGAATCCTTTTAATATGGGTTTAAGCAGGTAGTTGTATTCATCGGGATCATATTCAAGGTCGGCATCCTGTATCACCAAAAATTCGCCGGTGGCATGGGTAATACCGGTATGCAATGCCGCGCCTTTGCCCTGGTTAACGGGGTGTTTCAGGTATCGTATATTTAGCTCCGGGTTAGTGGCTATATAATTTTCCATTGCTTCTTCAGTATTATCGGTGGAGCAGTCGTTTACAATAATTATTTCTTTAGTAATATCATTTACCAGTTTTGCATCTTTAATCTTGTCAAGTATCAGGTGGATAGTACGCCCCTCGTTGTAGGCCGGTATGATGATGGAAAGTTTAGAGATCATTTTTTTAGTGTTGCAAAAATATATTGCCGGCATTATTTTAGCTAAAACCGGTAAGAATAAACTGACTTGCGAAATATAAGAATAGATTTACTTAGTCTCTCCTGCTCTCAACTGTATAAATAAACGAGTCGGCGCGATAATAACCCACGTTATATTCAATTGGGCGCTCGGCCTGGTCATAAACAAACCGTTTCCTGAACAATAGCGGGCTGCCAGGTTCTGTATCGAGCTTTGCTGCCACTATCTTATCAGCTGCACGGGCGCTTATTTCTTCTTTTGAAAGCTGGGCTACCACCAGGTGGTCTTTTTCCAGTATCTCGTAAAGCGGACGGGTGAAATCTTCTTCGCCGGTTAATCCAACACGCGGATGAAAATAGGAAACAAAGTACACAAAAGGCCCATCCTGCCCGCCGCGGAGCCTTTCCAGTTTAAGCACCTTTTTATCAGTTTTTATCTCGAAGAAATTAGCAACTTTTTCATCCGGGAAAACCCAGCTTAAATGCAACTCGAAGTTTTTGATTGGGATACCACGCGCCTTCATTTCCTGCGAAAAACTCATCCAGTTCATCGATTTTGAGCTTACAGCCACGTTAGCAACTTTGGTGCCCACGCCCTTTTTGCGTATCAGTAAGCCCTCATAAACCAGCTTGTTGAGTGCCTGGCGCAGCGTTGTACGGGATATAGCCAGGCGTTTTGACAATTCCACTTCGTTGGGTATGAACTTACCGCCCTGGTATTGCGGGTCCGATATTAGCTTGCGCAATAAATTTTCGGCCTGCACATGCAGCGGCACCGGGCTTTTGTGATCTATTTTAAGTTGCATAAGTGTTACGAGGTATTGCTAATATAAAAAGGGGTTAAAAATACGGCATTGTATATATGTTTTAAACATACTATGCTGTATTTTCAAGGTACAGTATAAATCAAATGTATATAATAATTGTCATTTCCAATACGATACACTATAAAATTTGACGGAGCTTGTTTTAAAAATCAATATATGTTGCTATGTGCATACAATTTAAAAAAGCTATTTTTAGCGCAAATTATATGTGTTGTTTTAGATTGATGCAAGTGCGGTAACAGGTAGAAATAGCCGACTGTAACATTTTGAATGGGTTGCTAAATCGGTTTTTGAAATCTGCATCAAACATATATATTTGAAAGCAACCAATTAACGTCCTGTAAAACATATAAATAATTATAAATGAAACGCATTTACTTATCGGTCTTTGTAATGCTGTTGGTTTTAACGGCATTTAATACAAATGTTTTAGCCGCAAATACTTCAAAGCATGAATTTTCTGCGGATAGCGCCTTTAAAGTGGCCAATATTTTTCAGTCGAATATGATTGTTCAACAAGATAAGCCATTTACCATATGGGGGAAGGCATCTGCCGGTAACAAGGTTACGATTAAAGCCGACTGGGCTGCTGATGCCGTCACCCTGACCGTTGACAACAACAATTACTGGAAAGGCGATATCCCTGTTCCGAAAGCTATACCGGGTGATTTTAAACCTCATATCCTTACAATTTCTGTTGGCGATACCACGCTTACCCTTAGTAACTTGTTGATAGGTGATCTGTGGCTGGCCAGTGGCCAGTCGAACATGCAATATGGCCTCCAGGGTGAAAAAGGAAAAGATAATGGCGTTTATAATTATGACGATGAAATTGCAGCTGCGAACTATCCGAATATCCGCTGGTTTTATACCGACCTTAATTTTAAAGCCCAACCCTATAACCAGGTAACCGGTAAATGGGTGGAATGTTCGCCAAAAACGGTGGCGCATTTCAGCGCGGTATCGTATTATTTTGCACGATCGCTATACCAGCACGTAAATATTCCGATAGGCATAGTATTGTCAACCATCGGCGCATCAACCGGGCAGGCCTGGACAAGCCGTAAAATTTTGGAAGCTGATACAGCATTGTACAACAAATATCTGAAGGACTATGATGCCAGCCCCAAATCAAAAGAAGTGATCAATGGGGGCTTCACCTTTGAGAAAGTTACCCGGCCTACGCTGTTATATAATGCGATGATCCATCCATTAGCCGGCTTAAGTTTGAAAGGCATCATTTGGTACCAGGGTGAATTTAACCGGTACGACGCGGGTAAATATACCCTGCTGCTAAGCCATATGATAGAAGGCTGGCGGGGTGATTTCGGGCAAGGCAACCTCCCGTTTTACCTGGTGCAGGTGCCGCCATATTACTGGAATAACGAAGACCCGACGGCTTTTGATTATGCCATTTTCCGCGAAGCGCAAACTAATATCCGCAAACAAGAGCCTAATACGGAAATGGCGGTGACTATTGATGATGACGAGGCCCGAAACCTTCATCCGCGTAATAAAAAACCAGTGGGTGAGCGTTTGGCGATGATAGCGCTGAATAAAGATTATGGTTTTAAGGATATAAATTATACCGGCCCGCAGGTTGAGAAATTGAAAATATCCGGTAAAAAAGTAAAGATCACCTATACAAAACAATCAGCTACAGGCGGCCTCACTACATCGGATGGCAAACCGCCCCGCTTGTTCTTTATTGCCGGCGACGACCATGTTTTTTACCCTGCGGATGCTGAAATAAGTGGCAGCAGGGTGATATTAAAAACCGACAGCGTTTTAAAGCCTGTAGCGGTGAGGTATGCGTTTACCAATACATCGGTAACCAACTTTACCAACAAGGCCGGGCTGCCCGCAGAACCCTTCAGAACAGACACCTGGAACGAGCAAAAGGACACGAAAAAGATAAAGGTGGACTACGAAAAACTGAACAAAAATCAATAATTATAATGGCTTGTTATATGGATAGAAATTAATTTACTGTCATTTTTACACATATTTATTTAAAAAAAAATCATCCACATATATATTAAATAACTTTACATTAGCATTTGTAAATATCATAACTCTTTGTAAAATAACATTTTTTGCATTAAAAACATAAGAATAATGCAATTTATAGAGGTTAGTTTTAAGGATATGATAAAGAAATGCTATGGCCAATATTAATATAAAAGAGCTCGCACAACGACTTAACTTGTCCAAATCGACCGTTTCGAGGGCGTTCAGAGGACATAGTGACATTAATATTGAAACCAAGGAAAGGATACTGAAAGTTGCCAAAGAGCTAAACTATCAGCCAAACCATCACGCCAGTAATTTACGGGCGCAGAAAAGCAAAAACATAGCCATTATTGTACCGCAGATAGCCAATAACTTTTTCTCACAGGCTATTGACGGCATAGAAACTGTTGCCCGCGAAAAAGGCTACCACCTGCTCATTTACCTTACAGGTGACAAGTTTGAAAACGAAGTTGCCTATGTAAATGACCTGTACAACGGCCGCGCCGATGGCATTATTATGTCGGTATCGGGTGAGGCGAATGACCATAGCTATATGCGTAAGCTACAGGAAAAACATATACCGCTGGTGTTTTTCGACAGGGTTTATGACGATATATATACCGCCAAAGTAACGACCAATGACTATGGCAGCAGCTTTGAAGCAACCATGCATCTTGTTGCGGCCGGCTGTAAAAACATTGCTTTTTTAGTTACCAATAAACAGCTTTCGATAGGTAAAATGCGTATGCAGGGTTACCTTGATGCTTTAAAGCATGCCGGCCTGCCTTTCAGGGATGAACTGATTATAGATTGCGCTAACGATGATAGTAAGAACTACGATATACTCACCAATGCTTTCAAAACCCTCAAAATTGATGGCGTATTTGCATCTGTTGAGCGCCTGGCATTTGCTACCTACTCGGTATGCCACGATCTGAATATTAATATCCCCGGACAGGTAAAGGTGATCAGCTTTTCAAGTTTGGAGATTGCTTCGTTATTAAACCCCGCACTCACTACCATAACCCAGCCGGCCTATGATATGGGCATGCAGGCTGCCGCATTGCTCTTTAAAATGCTTGAACAGGATGAGCCTGTTAACGACCAGGTTGTGCTCAATTCAAAAATCATCAACCGCAGTTCAACCTTGTAACCAGGGTGCGGGAATAATCATTCATTTATTTCAAACTCTTTCGTACTATTTTTGTTACTCAGGTTTTGTTGCGATGACTAAATATGCCGTTTTTAAGAAGAAATGTCGCCCAAACAGTTAAAAGTTCTTAACAAAGTTATTAACATTTCGGGAATGTTCCCGAAATCACGCCAAAAACCAGCCATTTTTAGTAAATTCGATTTAGCAAAATTGTTTATTTTATAATTGCTTGATTTTCATGCAGTTAAATTTTAACATAATTTTAACATTTTCAATAAATGTAGCTTGGACAGGTGTTTTTTACTATCAGCCAAAATGTTAATAACTTATTGATTTGAAAATTTGCAGATCAACAGCTTCCGACTACTTTTACAGTGATCTATTAACCAGTTTAATAAACTAAAACCAAAAATTAATGAAAAAGACTTACTTAATCAAGTATGTATTCCTTTTACTTTTTGCGCTAAGCTCATTTGCTGCTTTTGCACAAACAGGTGTAATTAGCGGTAAAGTGTTTGATGAAAACAATCAACCACTGCCCGGCGCTACAGTAAAAATTAAAGGAACACAAAAAAGTACAGGTAGCGATGCAAACGGTAACTTCCGTTTAACAGGCGTACCTGCCGGAACTGTAACTTTACAGTTCACCTTTGTTGGATACCAATTATTGGAAAAAACAGTGACTGTTTCCGGGAACGTTACCGTTAATGCCAGTTTACTCGCAACAGCTAAAGACTTAAACGAGGTTGTTGTGATCGGTTACGGTACTCAGCAGAAAAAAGACCTCACCGGTTCTATTACCAGTGTAACGGCTAAAGATTTCAATACCGGCGACATTACTTCTCCTGAGAATTTGATCCAGGGTAAGGTTGCAGGTGTATCTATCGTTAGTGGCACTGGTGCACCGGGTTCAGCCCCAACTATCCGCATACGCGGTGGTGCTTCAGTAAACGGCAGCAATGACCCACTGTACGTTATTGACGGTGTGCCTATCAGCAATGATGGCGTTGCGGGTGTTGCCGACCCATTGGCATTGATCAACCCGAGCGATATCGAATCGTTTACCATCCTGAAAGACGCTTCTGCAACCGCTATATATGGTAACAGGGCTTCAAATGGTGTTATCCTCATCACCACCAAAAAAGGTGCTAAAGGAAAACCAAGGATCAACTTCAGCACTAATGTGTCGCTCGGTACTCTACCCAAAGAATATCCTGTATTGTCTCCAAGCCAGTTCCGCCAGTATATCACTGAGTCGGATACTACGCCAAACAAGCAATACGCTTCATTGCTCGGTACCGCTAACACCGACTGGCAGAAACAGATATACCAAAACTCAGTTAGCAACGATGATAACTTGAGCGTATCAGGTACTGCCGGCAAATTGCCATACCGCGTATCAGTTGGCTATACCAAGCAAAACGGTATCATGAAAACTACCGACCTTGACAGGTACACTGGTAGCGTAAACTTATCACCAAGCTTACTGGATGACCACCTGAAATTGAACTTTAACTTTTTGGGTTCATCAGCCAGGCAAAGGTTTGCTAATGAAGGAACAGTTGTAGGTAATGCTATCTCTTTTAACCCAACTGATCCTGTTTACTCGGGTAACAACAACTACGGCGGTTATTATCAGATCCTTGACCCATCAGCTGCTGATGGCCTGAAAGCACTTGCTCCGCAAAACCCTGTTTCCGACTTATACCAATATAACGACAGGAGCCACACTGAGCGCGCGATCACGAGCCTTGCCGTTGATTACAAGTTGCATTTCTTCCCAGACCTGCACATCATATTGGACGGTTCGGAAGACTATTCGGATGGTAGTGGGTTTATCGATATCCCTGCCGATGCTGTTTCACAATATCCAGGCAGCGCCGACGCAAGTGGCGCTATACAGCGTGGTTCAAACTCTACTTATAAAACCGTGCAGAATGATAAGAGTTTTGACGGCTACCTGAACTATTCGCGTAACTTTACTGCTATAAAAAGTAATGTAAACATTACCGCGGGTTATGAAGAGCAGACTTTCACTACAACCAGCAATAACTATGCAAGCTATTTTGCAAATGGTGAGGTAAACCCTAATACCATCCCGCAATATGCTTTTGATCGTAACCAGTATGACCTTACCGCGCTTTTTGCAAGGGCTACATACGGTTATGATGATAAATACATCTTATCAGGAACTATCCGTTCTGACGTTTCAACCAAATTTGCACCAGGCCTGCGTACCGGTACATTCCCTTCGGTATCGTTTGCATGGCTTATCAGCCACGAGGATTTCCTGAAAAACGACCAGGTGATATCAAATCTTAAATTGCGTTTAGGTTATGGTGTTACCGGTAACCAGGAAGGCATAGGCGATTATGATTACTTATCAGATTATAGCCTGAGTAACCCTGCTGCCCGTTACCAATTTGGCAATACATTTTATCAAGGTTACCGTCCGGGTGCGTTATATCCCGGCCGTACCTGGGAACAAACAGCGACATCTAACTTAGGTATTGATTACGGTTTCTTAAATGAGCGTTTAACAGGTGCTTTGGATGTTTATTACAGAACAACAAAAAACCTGCTTTATCAAATCCCTCAGCCAGCAGGCGAAAATTTTTCAAACACCATTGTGGGTAACGTAGGTAATATGGCCGATAAAGGTATTGAGTTTAGTGTAAACGGCAAGATCATCCAGCAGAAAGATATCAGCTGGGTTGCAGGATTTAACGCCACCCTGAACAGGAATAAAGTAACCAATCTAGCACAGATCAAGAACGCTAACGAAAGCGCTTACCTGGTGGGCGGTATATCAGGCGGTACAGGTAACACTGTACAGGTTGATAAGATAGGTTACCCTAAAAACAGCTTTTATATGTACCAGCAGGTATATGGTAGTAATGGCAAACCAATTGACGGTGTGTTTGTTGACCAGAATAGTGATGGCCAGATCAATAACGCTGACTTAATTGTAGAGCACAGCCCTGATCCACAAGAATACCTGGGCTTTAACTCTGACTTCACCTTTAAAGGCTGGAATGTGGGTTTTGTTATGCGTGCCAGCTTTGGTAACTATGTTTATGATAATATTGCAGCAGCGACAGGTATCCAACGCAACTTTTTGAACCCAATTGGCGTAATTGATAATGGTGATTCAAATGTATTGCAAAGCGGCTTAACCGGAAACGGCAGCAATGACCTGTTATCGGATTATTATCTGTATAATGCTTCGTTCCTGAAAATGGACAACGCGCATTTGGGTTATAACTTTGGTAAATTATTTAAAAACACTACCGATCTTCGTGTTAGCTTTAATGTACAGAACGTATTTACAATTACCAAATACCCAGGTGTTGACCCGGAAGTTTCAACAGGTATAGACAATAATTTCTATCCTCGGCCGCGTACCTTTGTACTTGGATTAAATCTTGGCTTATAATTAATTCGTAATTGATATATTAAAAGAAATCTAAAAATGAAAAGAAATTCACTGATCATGATGCTGTTTGCAGGGGTAATAGCCTTTAGCTTCACATCATGCAAAAAGAACCTCATTCTTACGCCGAATTATGAGGTTACATCCCAGCAGGTGTACAGTACACCTACGGGAATTAAGGAGGCGCTTGCTAAGGTTTACAGCAGCTTTGGTCTTACTGGTAATACCGGCCCTGCCGGCAGTGGAGATATTGCGGGTATCGATGAAGGTACTTCTGAGTTTTTCCGCCTGTTCTGGTACGCGCAGGAGTTGCCAACAGATGAAGCGGTTATTGCCTGGGGCGACCCTGGTGTGCCTGACCTTCACCAGATGAGCTGGTCATCATCAAACATTATCCTTACCGGTTTGTACTACAGGTCGCTGTACCAGATCACTTTGGCCAACGAGTTCCTGATACAGACCACTGATGCCAACATGGCAAAAGCAGGTATAGCGGGCAATGACCTGACCAATGTACATTACTACAGGGCAGAGTGCCGCTTTATCCGTGCTTACCAGTACTGGGTGCTGATGGACCTGTTTGCTAATCCGCCGTTTCTTACGGATGCTACCCCTATTGGTGCAACTGTTCCGCCGCAGACCAGTCGTGCAGCACTGTTTACTTATGTAGAAAGCGAACTGAAGGCAATAGACGGTCAATTAGTTGCGCCAATGAAGAACGAGTATGGCCGTGTGGATAACGGTGCCGATTGGGCTTTACTTGCCCGCCTGTACCTGAACGCGCAGGTTTATACCGGCACCGCGCATTGGGACGATGCTGTTACTTATGCCAATAAAGTAATTAACGCAGGGTATTCACTGCTGCCGAGCTATGACAACCTGATGCTGGCTGATAACAACACAAATGGCGCTCAGAACGAGAATATTTTTGTTATCCCTTATGACGGTAACAACACACAGGGTTACGGTGGCACTACTTTCATGACCCACGCTGCGGTTGGTGGTGATATGCCATCGCAAAACTATGGTATTGCAGGCGGCTGGGATGGTATCCGTGTAACAAGTGCACTGGTAAGCTTATTCCCTGCACCTAAAACAGAAAATACGACCAACTTTCCTAATAATGGGAATGCTGATACCCGTGCGGAATTTTGGTACGATGGGCAGAACGAAACTATTAGCAATGTTACATCATTCACTGATGGTTTAGGCGTAAACAAATGGAGAAATGTAACTACCGGTGGCGCACAGGGATCAAACCCTAACTACGCGGATATTGACGAGCCTTTGTTCCGTTTGCCTGAAATGTATTTGATATACGCTGAAGCTCAATTACGCGGTGCCGCCAGTGCTAGTGCAACAACTGCGTTGGGCTATATTGACGCTATCCGCGAGCGCGCTTACGGTGGTGTTGCGAATAAAGCTTTAGCTGATATTTCTTCAACACAATTGACTTTACAATTTGTGCTGGATGAACGCGGACGAGAATTGTATTGGGAAGGTTTCCGCCGTACAGACTTGGTACGTTACAACTTATTCACTACTGGCACTTATGTATGGCCATTTAAAGGCGGCATTGCCAGCGGTACAAGCGTGGGTGATTTCAGGAATATTTATCCAATACCAGAGCAGGACCGTTCTGTTAACCCTAACCTGAAACAAAATACCGGTTATTAATAAAAAGATATTTTTCGACCCCCTTATAGATTAAGTGAGTTAAATTAAAAAATAGAAAATGAAAAAAGATCTTACAAAAATTTTAACGCTCGGCAGCATGGTGCTGCTGGCGTTAGCATCGTGTACAAAAAATGATGCCAAAGTTACGCTCAACGCGAGTGGTTCGGGTACGCTTTCAGCAAATTCAACTGCCCCGGTATTAGCAAAAGCTAATATAAATGATACTACGAGTGTTATCACTTTTTCCACCACTGCGCCAAAATTCGGTTTTAACTCTGCGGTAACCACTACGTTGCAGATCGATCCGGCTGGCGATAACTGGAAAGCCCCGGTTTCGGCTACTTTGGGTACGAAAGTTTGGAGCCAGGGATACAGCACCCTTAATTTCGACAACTTGTTGTTGAAACTTAACCTGCCTGCAGGTACACCGGCAAAACTTAATGTACGTATGCAATTCTCGCTAAGCACTGCAGAAGTTACATATTCAAATGTGCTGTCTGTAACCGCAACTCCGTTTAACCTAACCTCATGGATATGGGCGGCGGGTGATTATGAAAGTTGGAACAATGCAGGCGGTGGTTTGGATAGCCTTGTATCGGCTACCGGTAATAATGTATACACAGGTATTATCAATATCCCGGCTGGTGGTACGTTGCAATTTAAATTATTGCCGGTAAAAGGTTCATGGGCAGTAGCGTATGGAGATGCAGGTAGTGGAGCCAGCCTCGCCACAGGCGAAGCTATCAGCACTTCGGGAGGCAACATTACTGCACCATCACCAGGTGGACAGTTCTGGATCACCGCTGACCTAAACGCGGACAAAATTACTGTTGTACCCGCAGATTATTACAGCGTTACAGGCGATGCTGCAACTGGTTGGGGCAATGATACCTTTATGAAGTATGTTAATGACGGCAACGGAAACTGGGTTGTTACATTGCCTTTGGTGTCCACAGGTGCATTTAAAATTCGCCAGGATGCACAATGGACAAACAGTTGGGGCACCGGTGGCGCCAATGGTGATTTAACTGATGCCAGCGGGGGTAACATTTCTATTCCAACCTCCGGAAATTATATTGTTACATTCACAATGGCTCCAAGTGCATATGGTAGCGCTCCCGTTACCCTTGCGCCTTATACTGTTGTAAGTAAATAACAGTTTTAATTAACTGCTTTAAAATACAATCTCAACAAACCCGCCCTCGCGGCGGGTTTGTTATGAATAAACTATCTAATAAAAAGTAATGAAGGCCGGGTTGCGCTGCTATATATTTTTAATTCTACTATTGAGCTGCGGTGCAGCATCTGCCCAAACAAGCCCGGTTAAAGGTGCGGGTAATATAACCAATGTGAGTATTAACGGTCGGCAGGTAGATATTACTACTGATAATGCGTATGCTCAAATAACTATTTACAGCTCCGATATTATCCGCGTGCGGATGAATAAGCAAAAACTTGGTGATGATTTTTCTTACGCGGTTATCAGTCAGCCGCAAAAAACAAACGCAAATGTTACCCAAAACAGCCAGGAAATAGATATTACTACCGATTCGCTGAAAGCTGTTATTAAAAAAGTTCCTTTTTCAATCGCTTTTTATACGCCGGATGGAAAAGTTATTAATGAGGATGAGGCAGGCCTGCAAACCTCGTGGGTAAATGAATCGGTAACCACCTATAAAAAAATGCAGGATGGCGAACGCTTCATCGGCCTGGGCGAAAAAACCGGTGATCTCGATCGCAAAGGTAATGGTTACACCGATTGGAATACCGATGCCTATGCCTATGACGAAGGCCGCGACCCGTTGTATTCATCCATCCCTTTTTACATTGGCATACACCATAATTTAAATTATGGTATCTTCTTAGACAACACCTGGCAAACCGATTTCAATTTCGGGGCCAGCAATAACCGCTTTTCGTCATTCGGCGCGCGGGGCGGCGAGATGAATTATTACTTCATCTATCATACTAATTTAGCCGATATTATTACCTCGTACACCAGCCTTACCGGTCGTATGAAAATGCCCCCGCTATGGAGCCTGGGCTACCAGCAGAACCGCTACAGCTATTACCCCGAAACGGAGGTTTACCGCATAGCGCAAACTTTAAGAGAAAAAAAAATTCCGGCTGATGGTATCACGCTTGATATCCATTACATGGACCACTATAAAGTATTTACCTGGGACAAAAACCGTTTCCCCGACCCCAAACAGATGACCGACAAGCTAAACAGCATGGGTTTTAAGCTGACGGTGATTGTCGATCCGGGTGTTAAGGCTGAACCCGGCTATTCAACCTACGAGAGCGGGTTGAAAAACAATGTTTTTGTCAAATATCCCGACAGTACCAATTATACCGGCGAAGTTTGGCCGGGCTGGTGCAATTTTCCTGATTTTACGAGCGAGAAAGGCCGTGAATGGTGGGGTAGCGAAATAAAGAAATATGGAGATGCCGGCGTTAGCGGCTTATGGAACGATATGAATGAAATATCAACCTGGGGGCAAAAAATGCCGGATAATGTATTGTTCAGTTACGAAGGGCATATCGCATCTCACCTTGAGGCCCATAATATTTACGGCCTCAATATGGCCAAAGCCAGCTATGAAGGTGCCAAAAAAGCCTTCGGCAAACGGCCGTTTATTTTAACGCGGTCGGGTTATGCGGGCTTGCAACGGTATACTGCCATCTGGACCGGCGATAACGTGGCGCAGAACGATCATATGCTTTTAGGCGTACGATTGCTGAACAGCTTAGGCCTGAGCGGCGTACCATTCACCGGGATGGATATTGGCGGTTTTACCGGCGGTGCAAGTGTGCCGCTGTATGAGCGATGGATACAGATCGGCGCTTTCAACCCTTATTTCCGTAGTCATACCGCAGTAAATACACGTTCGTCCGAACCGTGGACTTATGGCGAGGAAGCATTGGAGATAGCCCGCAACTTTATCAGCCTGCGTTATAAACTGATGCCTTACCTGTATTCAACCTTTTATGAGGCAACACAGGATGGCCTGCCGGTAATGCGTTCGCTTGCTATCAATTATACGCATGATGATAATGTTTATAATACTGCTTTTGATAACCAATACCTTTTCGGCAGCTCTTTTTTGGTAGCGCCTTTTGCAGGAGGGGATGCCTATGGCAAAGTGTATTTCCCGGCCGGCAAATGGTATGATTTGTATAACGACGAGGTGCAAACAGGCGGTCAATCCAAAATATTGGAACTGTCATCACATAAACTCCCGGTTTTTGTGAAGGAAAGCAGTATTGTGCCGATGCAGTCGCTGGTGCAGTCGACGGCTGAACAGCCTACGGATACGCTTTTTGTACACATCTATAAAGGAAGTATAAACAACACTTTTGTTTATTATGAAGATGACGGGCAAAGCTATGATTATGAGAATGGCGCTTTCTACAAAAGAGCAATCAATTTTAATGCAGCTCAAAGTGAAATAACATTCAACAAAGTTGATGGCTCTTTACCTTCGAAATTTCACAATATAAAACTGGTATTGCATGGTTTTGACGGTTTATCAGCTATAAAATTAAATGGGAAACAAGTTGAATTAAATGATGATTTTAATGCCTTTATTAACCCGGTTTCGCGTTTCGATCCACAAGGATCATCAAACCCGGTTGAAGGGCAGAAGGTGAAAAGCGTTGTATTTAAAAACGGGAACGATAAAATTTCAATAAGCTATTAAATGATGGGTACCATGAAAACAAGATCAGCTATCGTTATATTTTTCCTGCTGTTTGCAAAAGCAGTAATAGCGCAGCAGCAAATACCCGCTCTTGAAAGAATAGAGCCGGCAAATTGGTGGGTTGGTATGCATAATCCCAAATTACAATTAGTTGTGCATGGTTATAAAATAGCCGGGCGCTCGGTAAGCATGAGCTATCCGGGGGTAACGCTGGTAAAAGTTAACAAGGTTGAAAACCCTAATTATTTGTTCCTTGACCTGGATATTTCTTCATCAGCAAAACCGGGAACGTTTCTGTTAACTTTTAAGAAAAGTGGTAAAGCGCCTGTAAAATATAATTATGAGCTATGGAAACGTGACCATTCGCCAAACCGGGCGCAGGGCGTAACCGATAAAGACCTGATATACCTCATTATGCCCGACCGTTTTTCAAACGGCGACCCAACTAACGACTCGGTACCCGGTATGACTGAAATGAAGGTTGACCGCAGCCAGATGTATGCCCGACACGGCGGTGATATACAGGGCGTGATGAATCATTTAGATTACCTGAAGGATTTGGGTGTAACTACTATCTGGCTGACACCTGAAATTGAAAACGATATGCCGCATGCATCCTATCACGGCTATGCGGTGACGGATCATTATAAAGTCGACCGCCGTTTTGGCACCAATGCGCTGTACAAGCAGTTTGTTGATAAGTGCCATGCTATGGGCCTTAAGGTGATCAAAGACCTGGTGCATAACCATACGGGCACTAACGATTACCTCATTAAAGATATGCCGATGAAAAGCTGGGTACACCAGTGGCCGACGTTTACCCGCTCAAACTTTAGGGATGCGGCTGTGATGGACCCGCATGGCTCGGCTATCGACCGCAAGATAATGCAGGATGGCTGGTTTGATACCACCATGGCCGATTTGAATGAGAATAATCCTTACGTAGAGAATTACCTCACCCAAAACCATATCTGGTGGGTAGAGTATGCGGGCGTGGATGGTTTCAGGCTGGATACCTATCCGTATAACGACCCTGTTTATATGGCTGATTGGGCACGTAAAGTGAAGGCCGAATTCCCGCACCTATCGATTTACGGTGAAACATTGGTGTGGTCGGTTGCTAACCAGGCATTTTTTACACAGGGCAATACCGTTAACCGGGGTTTTGATACGCAATTGCCTGGGGTTGTGGATTCTCAAATGAAGGATGCCATAAACGAAGCGCTTACCGGTAAAAACGATTGGACAGGTGGTATAAACAAACTGTACCTGGTGCTTTCGCAGGACTTTTTATACCAGGATGCAACACGCAATGTGGTTTTCCTGGATAACCATGACATGAGCCGCTTTTTCTCGGTGGTGAATGAAGATTTCGATAAATATAAGGCCGGTATGGCTATTTTATTGACCACACGTGGCATCCCGCAGATGTATTACGGCGACGAAATACTGATGGCAGGTTACGACAATCCTGATGGGTTGGTACGCAGTGATTTCCCCGGCGGCTGGCCGGGTGATAAAGAAAACAAGTTTACTGCCGAAGGACGAAATAAAAAAGAAAACGAAGCATTTAATTACGTGCGTACGCTGGCTAATTATCGCAAAAGTACAACCGCGCTGCAAACCGGTAAGCTGATGCAGTTTATACCGGAAAATGGCATATATGTTTACTTCAGGTACGATGCCGCAAAAACGGTAATGATTATTTATAACAACGAAGATAAAGCTAAAACGCTGCAAACTACCCCACGTTTTAATGAACGCATGGCCGGATTTACCGGGGCAGTTAATATTGCCAGCGGTGAGCCTTTATCTTCAATAAAGAGTATTGACGTGCCCGCTAATACAGCGCTGGTGCTCGAATTAAAAAAATAACAGCAGACTAAAAACTAATATCACAATATAGAGGGGAAGCATTAACGTATGAAAAACTACATTAAGCCAGATGAATGGAATATAATAGAGGAAGGGTTCGATCCGCATCTTAATAAAATATCCGAAAGCCTTTTTAGTATCGGCAACGGCCACATGGGTCAGCGTGCGAACTTTGAGGAGGCTTATTCGGGTGAAACTTTACAGGGTAACTATGTTGCCGGGATATACTATCCGGATAAAACGCGCGTGGGATGGTGGAAAAACGGTTACCCGGAGTATTTTGCCAAAGTATTAAACGCCGCCAACTGGATAGGCATTGACATCACCATCGGCAAAGAAAAACTTGACCTTGACCTGCACCACTGCCGTGTATTTGATTTTAAACGTGTGTTGAATATGCATGATGGGTACCTGCTGCGCTCGTTCAAGGCCGAATTGCCGAATGGTAAACAGGTAGGTGTTACAGCCAAACGTTTTTGCAGTATAGTTGATGAACAGGCCGGTGCAATAGAATATGTTATCACGCCACTCAACTTTGAAGGCGAGTTAAATATTACTGCCTACATCGACGGCGATATTGCCAACCAGGATTCAAACTACGATGAAAAGTTCTGGGACCAGGTGACCAGCGAAGCGACTGATCAGGATGCTTATCTCACCTTAAAAACAAAGAAAACCGGCTTTGAGGTTTGTACAGGCAGCAGGCTGATCGTATTACAGAACGGAGAACCTGCGGAAAGCTGTTACCAGCCTGTTGTAAAGGAAAAATATATCGGTACGGCGATAACCATACAAGCAAAGCAGGATGAGGAAATCGCAATTTATAAATATGCCGCCAACGTTACTTCGCGCGACCATGAACTTGCCGAACTTTCAACTATATGCAAACAGGTAATTGATAACGTTGTTAGCAAAGGTTTCGCCGCTATGCTGGCCGAACAGGCCACCGCCTGGCAGGAGAAATGGAATGAAAGCGATATCCGTATAGAAGGTGATGTTGCTGCGCAGCAGGGTATCCGTTTTAATATCTTCCAGCTTTGTCAAACTTATTCGGGTAAGGATGACAGGCTGAACATCGGCCCGAAAGGTTTTACCGGCGAAAAATATGGTGGCTCGACCTATTGGGATACGGAAGCGTATTGTGTGCCATTTTACCTCGCTACGGCCCCGCAGCAGGTGGCTAAGAACCTGTTGATCTATCGCTATAAACAATTGGGCAAAGCCATTGAGAACGCGGCTAAACTGGGTTTTACCAATGGAGCGGCATTGTACCCGATGGTTACCATGAATGGCGAAGAATGCCACAACGAATGGGAAATTACTTTCGAAGAGATACACCGCAATGGCGCGATAGCTTTCGCCATTTATAATTATATCCGTTATACGGGTGACCAGGATTACCTGACCGGGTACGGATTGGAGGTGCTTGTCGCAATTGCCCGTTTCTGGAGCCAGCGCGTGAACTGGAGTGGCGCGAAACATAAATTTGTGATGCTTGGCGTTACCGGGCCGAATGAATACGAGAATAACGTAAACAATAACTGGTACACCAATACTATTGCCTGTTGGTGCATGGAATATACCAACGAGGCGATCAAATATGTAAAAAGCACTTCGCCGGAGCAATATGAAAAACTAATAGGCCGACTCAATTTTAACGAGATAGAAGAAACCTCGTTCTGGAACCATGTGAGCGAGAATATGTATTTCCCTAAGGATGAATCGCTGGGTGTTTATTTGCAGCAGGACGAATACTTGGATAAAGAGATCATCCCCGTAAAAGAGCTTAACGAAAAAGAACGCCCGCTTAACCAAAACTGGAGTTGGGACCGGATACTACGCTCATGTTACATCAAACAAGCCGACGTATTACAAGGCCTATATTTTCTTGCTGATAAATATGATACTGAAACTGTACGTACCAATTACAATTTTTATGAGCCGCTAACAGTACATGAAAGCTCATTGTCGCCATGTGTACATGCCATTATCGCTTCAAGGATCGGCAAAGAGGAAGATGCTTATAAATTCTACCTCCGCACTTCAAGACTCGATCTGGACGACTATAATAACGATACAGAAGACGGTTTGCATATCACATCGATGGCAGGCACCTGGATGAGTGTTGTGGAAGGCTTTGCCGGTATGCAGGTGAAGGACGGCAGACTTAAATTTAGTCCGTTTTTACCAGCTAACTGGAAGTCTTATTCGTTCAATATTACTTTCAGGGGCGTTTTGGTGAATGTAAAAGTTGATACCGAAGGCATACACCTAAGCAACCGTTCACGTAATGCACTTACCGTTAATGTTTTCGACGAAAGCTATACGATGAATGGTGGTGCCCAGATTTTTGCCATGCACAAGGTTAAGGTTTAGGCTTTTTAAGCTTAGGTTTGAACAACTGGTAACCTACGCTAAACTGAATGGTGTTATAGGAGATCTTGGCCGACCCCAATCCTGTATTGATGGTATAGGGCGACAAACCCTGAACATACCCGCCGCTAATATAAAAGCGATCGACATTGAGTTTTATGCCGCCGGTAATACTAAAATTTAATTTATTGCTTATGGTTGTACTGCTTACATAAGGGTCTATCTCTTTTGCAGCAGTGGTGTCTTTGGAGTTGGTTAGTAGGCCCAGGTTGCTTTTTGACAAGGCCGATTTTACAGGAATATCAGCTACCGCGCCGCCGTAAACGCTCATATTATCGTTTATTTTATAGGTTACAGTCAAAGGAACATTTACAGTATATATCTTTCGCGAACTATATATAATTATCTTACCCGTAGAGTGATTTTTAGCTTTACCTGTGTCGGCAGTAGTATAATTGAGGTTAGCTTGGGTGTATGAGCCTGTGATAGTATATGGTGTTGATACATCCGCGCCAACACCGATCCCCAGGTTCGGCAGTATATAATAACTTGCTGCTATTCCGCCAAATTTGCTTTGGCTTATAGACGAGGAGCTGGTGTTTAAGCCTGCTCTCAGATCAAGTTCAAATTTTGAACCACCACCCGGGTTTTTAGCCGTTTTGTTTTTTGAGTTGGGCGAAGTTGCCGTTTTATTTTTTGCGGAATTGTTAGCGTTTACCTGTTTATTGGTTGGATTGGCATTATTGGCGCCATGTAAAAGTCCGGTGCTGTCTGGCTTTGGACTACCAGGTAATAAGAAGCTGTTTTGCACAGATTGCGGGTTCTTTAATAAGGATGATAGGCTATCCTGTTGGTTTTGCTTATTTCCTGTGGTTGCGCCTGTAACGGTGCTATTTCCTGATGTAGTTCCATTCGTGCTTTGCGTACCGGCGTTATTTTTTGCCAGGTACCCTGAATTTAAATTGTGTTTTTTGCCAAACCCTGGCTTATTTTTAACATCAATTTTTTGCAGATGAGCCGACCGTGTGTTCCCATTTCCCGCCACTAATAAAGAAGGTTTCCCATTTCGCTTATTGCCGGGATACCTTACGTTTTTATTGCCATTTGCAGCCTGTTTACCTTTCGCTGTCATAAGTTTTGAATCGGCGCTGCTTGTCGAGTTATTAGTGGCAGTATTTTTGGTCGATTTTCCATTAATATAGCTGGCGGTATCGCTGGCAGGTTCGTTTTTATTACCAGGTACAGATTTTTCAGAAGAATTTTTTTGCGTACTGTTTAGCGAATCGGCAGTTGTATTTGCAGATTGTGCTGCTATGCTTTTTAAGCTCTTCGCGCTGCGGGTTTTAATGCTATTACTGTCTGTTTTTTCGGTTTTGCTTTTTTGCCCCGTTGATTTATGGTGGCCTGAAAAATAAGGCAGCATAAAGTATAATAAAATCGCAATAATTACCGCGATGACTATAGCAGTAACTATTGAACCGGTATTGGGCGAATTTTTAGGAGGATTTACAACGACTGGATTTTCTGCAGGCATATTTTCATCAAGCAAACCCAGCATTTTTTGCCACATAGCATCCTCATCCCCCTCTAAAGGAAGCTGCTGCATCTTATCGTGCCAAAGCTGTTTATCTAATGCCGGTCCCTTCATGTTGCCTTGTTATTATCAGTTGGTTTACCGGTACTGTCGCCTGCCTGTAACAGCGCCCTTAATTTTTTCTTAGCCTCGGCCAAATGCCACCGCGAGGTACTCTCAGTTATTTGCAATTGCCCGCTTATTTCTTTGTGAGAGTACCCGTCAATCACCGACAGGTTAAATATTACCCTGGTGGCATCGGGCAGCTGGCGAATGTTTTTGAGCAGGTCCTCGGCATACAGCTTGCTCAAAACATTGGGGTCTATGAAATGCTCATCTGTATCCTGGTCGGTGAATGCTTCTGCCGAAAACTTCAGCTCACGCCTGCTATGATCTATCGCCGTACGGATCATGATGGTGCATATCCAGGCGCCCAGGTCGCCCTTTTGCGTGTCGTATGTTTTAATGTTCTGGAATACCTTCAAAAAGCCTTCATTCAAGGCCTCCTGCGCCACCGTTTTATCCCTTGAATAACGGGAACAGATACGGAACATTTGAGCATAGAAAGTCCTGTACAGGTCTTCCTGGGCTTGCCGTTCATTACCTGCACAACCTTTCACCAGCTTTAATATCCGCGCCCTGGAAAGATCCATTCAATATTATTGTTCCGGAAATTTATACCACACTAACTGCATTACGCAGCAATTTGGTTAAATGCTGGGTATGATGTGAGATTTTTTTTAAAGATTTGTTTGATCTCCGTATGTAAGGTGTTAAGTCATGCTATTATTGGCAGCGCATAATTAAATGCACTTCCTTTACCTGCAACGGTATCAACCCATATGCGCCCGTTCATTTGCCGTACCCGGTCGTAGCAAATGGTTAATGCTATATCTTAAACTTCATTTTGTTTTCAAAAACTTTCCTTTTGGATAAAGTATTTTCTATGTTGAAAAAGCCCGAAAAAACTTTTTACAAAAAATTTGCGCAACTAAACGGTTGCTGTTATATTTGCAATCATTTAGTTGCAAATTATATGAGACGAGATGTTTTCCGGGCTATTGCCTACCCGACCCCCAGGGCTATACTTACCCTGTTAGTTATTCAGGCCATGGACCCAACGCGCTTGCCGAACATTTCGACAGCGCTCGCCAAGCTGTATCAAAATATATCATGATACTGACGGAATGCGAAGTTGTAACACAAAAGCAATTTAATCCCGAAAAAATGGAAGAAGCTGATATTTGGCTTGAACGCTTTCGCAAGATGTGGGAGAATCGCTTTGATCAATTAGATAGCCTATTAAAAGACTTATAAAGCTAAATAATCATGACAAACAATTTTTTATTCGAAAAAGACCTGGCGGCAAAAAAAATTCACGTAGTACGCGAGTTTAGCGCGCCAGTTGAAAAAGTATGGAAAGCCTGGACCGACCCCGACATCCTTGAAAAATGGTGGGGACCGAAACCCTGGATAGCAAAAACTAAATCGATGGATTTTACCGTTGGCGGCACATGGCAGTATTTTATGGAAGGCCCCGAAGGCCAGAAGCACTGGTGTTATGTAACATTTATTGCTATTGAAGATGGCAGCCGATTTGCAGCCGATTCTGCATTTTCTGACGAGAATGGTAACATCACGCCCGGTGCCCCGGTAGGCCATTGGGACAATAAATTTATAGCCTCAGGCGACAAAACCAAGGTGCTGGTCGACCTTACTTTCGACTCAGAAACCAGCATAAAAATGTTAGTGGAAATGGGTTTCGAAGGCGGCTTCACCATGGGCCTCAACCAGCTGGAAGAATTATTGGCTTCGGAATAAACATTTCTTCAAGCTCATTTAAGCGGCTGTTTCTTAACCGGGAACAGCCGCTTTTTTTATTCTCCCGAAGAAATTCGCCTTTCATACCCAGCATTCTTTCCAAACGCTGCGTAGTGTAGTTGTATGCATGCCCAACTAACACATTCAAAAACAAATTATAAAACACACTCGTTATGAAAAAATTAACCCTATACACATTAAGTATGCTGTTGGCTGGCATATTGCTCAACAGCTGTAAAAAGGACGTACCCTCTATAAAAACTACTAAGACTGACACAACTACTGCAAAGGTGAGCACCATTGCATATGGCAATTATCAATACATTACAGTTGATAAAAGCGGCAATATTTATGCATTACGAATTAACTCTCCTGCGGATACCATTTACAAGTTTACGCAAGCTGGTGTAAGGAGTGTGTTTTTTGTGCCGCCCGTAACCATGAACGATGACACCGCGGTAACCCATGTTATGAATGGCCTTACTACCGACTCGCTGGGCAACATATATACGGTTGTTTATAATGGCATAGCAAATAACCCGAACGTATTTAAAATCGCCTCTGATGGAACGTCAACAGTAGCCTATAGTAATATCAATTTTACTGGTGAATTACAAAGCGGCAAGATAGCTTTTGATGGCCCGGGCAATTTTTATTACACCGGCAACGGTACTTTGTATAAAATATCAACCGGCGGCGCTACTTCGCAAGTTGCAGCATCAACGGTGTTTACGCCTGATGTTTATGGCAATATTTATTATGCAACAAACCAAACGGAAGTGCAAAAAATAAGCACTTCGGGCACTGTTACTACCGTTGTGCCGCAAAATAAAATTATTGGCTATATTGCCAGCCTTGGTTCGGATTTATCGGGTAATGTGTACATCAGCTCCTTTATAGATGACAGTAATTCAGGGATATCAGCATCGCAGGTTAATACTGCTACTATAAGCAAACTAAAAACAAACGATTCACTAAAAACAGTTATCTCAACCCAGCAAAACTATGCCGATGGCCCTATCAGTGCAGCAAAAATTATGCTTCCGCTTTCACTTGTAACAGATGCATCTGGAAACCTGTATTTTTTAGATTCGGGAGATATACGTAAGATCACGTTCTAAACCTGGATATATAGAAAGTGTAAAGAGCCGGTAATATCTATTATTACCGGCTCTTTTACTTATAATGACGATAGTATATCAATTGGCCGGATTATCCGCCAATTGGCGGATTTTGGAGGGTTCCGGTTCGGGTCCGGGTTACCCGAGTGGAGTACTTTTGGCGTAAAATTGAAGGCCTTTTTGTTTGATAGATTTTGTTACAACAGCAACAATTGGCAAAAAAATCTCACATTTTGAGTGTTTTTTCGATCAAAAATCCGTTAATAATTAATTTTGGCTAAAACTTATCAAGTTACGTAAGTTGCTGATAATCTGCATGCATTAATTTTTAGTGTGTAGTAAAATGTAGCGTTGTAGCCGCGAATACAAGTATACGCCGGCTACAAAAGCTACGCTGACAAAATAGTGTCAGCAGCGGGTTAGTGGTTTTTATTCTATCGGTTGTTGGAGTACTACAGATGTAATGGTCTGAATTTAACTTCGAACAGCGCGGGATATCGGTTACCTCTGTCTATAAAATCGCAACACGAACGTTAATTTTCCAACGCTTTGCACAGCTTGTTAAGAGTTGAAATCACTTCTCATTCATCTAAATTGAAATATTAACTTAGATGGATATTAGAAAACTTATAGGCAGATAGTTGCCTATTGATAAATTATTTTCCGGGAGGCCCATCAAAAGGGCATGTGCCGCGCGTTCTTAAAAAATGTTCTTTGAATTTATAAATCGCATAATGGTGTAGATATGCATTTAGTAATTTAGCCGGGTACTCGACACTATATCTTATTACCCTGTAATACGCATTTCACATCCTCAACAAAGTTCGAGATTTGACCCGTTCCGTCTACGGCAGTTAATTTTTACGTTGCGCCCAATTTTCAATGCTTTTCATATCCTCAAAAAAGTCCGACATTTGGCCGATTGCCTCTACGAGGAAAAGCCTTGAATCGAAAGAAGCGATTATTCAATTTTAAAATTTTCCAAACGCATTTTTTTTCCATTAAAAACCATTTCAGTTGTGCCATCATCTCTTAATTTATCGTCGGCTATTTTTCCATGAAAATAATAAACGACATCACCGTTATTCCAACGTATTTTAATGTTAAACCCCGGTTCCATGTTGGAATCCTGGAAGCTAAAAACGCCTGTAAAAATCGGGAAACGTGAGTTTGGAGAAAGCGAGCCGATGTCGCTGTTGAATTCGGTTTCAGGTTGTTCCCCAGGCTTTAATGGCTCCCTATCCCCCGACCATCCTCCTAAAGTTCTAATTTGTCTAACATACTTTTGGGTTGATGCACAACTAACATCAGTAACGGTGCATACAACACTTTGTAAAGGGTAATTACCTTGGTTTGCTATGTCTACATTTATTGAGTATCCTTCACCTATGATCGCAAAGGGCCTTTTGAAGCAGTAAATTAAAACTGTCGGCTTTGTATCCCCACCCGTCACATAATTATTGAGCTCTTTTTGTAATTCAGCATTTTTTTGATACTGCTTCGATAATTCCTCGGCTTTTTCGAGATTTTTATTTGTTATTTCATTGATCTTTTGTTGAAGTTCGATAGTTTTTTGCTGAAATTCAATCGTTTTTGTATCGTCCTTATTCTTTTCGCTCCATGCTACTATTCCAGCAAATATTGCAAGAACACCAGTTAAAGTCGATAAGAATAAGGACCAGTTAATTTTACTAAACATATTGATGATATTCATGTAATTATAACGATGTAAATTAATCTTGATAACACATCTTAATACTAATCCAAATTAAGATTTTTTAATGAAATAAAGGTATCAATTGGATTTGGTATGATGATGAATTAAAAAGTTATGACAAAAGACTCCCGCAGCCTTTAATTCTAAATAACATTGTTTTATAGCTCTTATATCCTCAAAAAAGTCCGACATTTGGCCAGTTGCCTCTACGGTGAACGAAAGCCTTTATCGAAAGCTGACGGCTTCTAATCATATACGATATTCAGAGACATTGGCCATAATAAGTTTTTCAGGTAGCACGGGCGATTTTCTAATCATTTATTCAAAAAAACCACCCCAAGCACCATCAACCGATAACACACCCAGCTAATAGTCAAACCCCAGCCAAGCTTCAATAATTTTGTTCTGCGGATGTGCTCCAATAGCATTAAACCTGCCACGCTCATAAAATAAACCACATAAAAAAGCGGTGGAAGGGTAAAGAAAGCAGCAATCACTAAGCCGGGCAATAGCAATAGCGCGCCTCCAAAAGAAATAGTCATCATGTTGCCGAGATAGGCCCATTTTTTATCTTTTGCGATGATGCTTACAATAACTCCCTGGAAAAATATCTGGCCGCCACAAACCAGGTACTCGCGGTAATTGATACCGGCAGGCAGCAAGCCATACATTAAATGTACATATGCGGTAAGTATATAAGCGGTAAGCGCCCAGGTAAACAGAAGGTAAGCTATGCGATAGTTAAGTTTAAACGTGGGCTGGTAAGCGTACTGCTCATTGGCAGCAGGTATAATTACCCTGCGGTTGTAAGAAATGAAGGCGTAAACTTTACTCATGAGCCAAATGAATGGCTTGAAAGCAAATACCGGCTTAAACACAGGCATTGCCGTGGCCAGTATCCTGAATAAGCTATGGATACCGTAATCTACTTCGCCGGTTGTTTTGTTTACCAGGGCAATCTCATTTACAGCCCGTTGCCTGTCAACCAGGGGGCAGGCGGCTTCCGGCGTTTGCTGGTATGCCACGCGGCCTTCTTGCTCCAGCAAGCCGGCATTTACAAATGCTTTGGTGTAAAGGCCGCACATGGGGCATTCGACATCATAAAGAATCAGGTAGTTTTTAAGTGTATTCATTGTATTGAAATTTCAGTAGTTATTGAAATATTATTATGTAAATATAAAGAATAAATTTAATTTTCAAAATATACTGAAACTTTAATTTATAAAACAGTGTAGTATTTCGCTTTAGGCTAAAACGAAAGCGGCTGCTATCTTAAAATGCCCTCCTTCAGCACGTTTGCGCAAAAAGAAGCTACCGCAGTAAGGTAATACTTCCTGATTTTGTTTTTTCTATTCCGTAGGCGTACTCATATTTTACGATGTAATAATACACACCCGATGGACAATTATGGCTTTTGTAATCGCCTTTCCAATTTTGCGATATACTTTTAGAAGAGAATAAAAGCTCGCCGTAACGGCTAAATACCGAAATGTTATAATTAAGCGGGGCGGTATTAAATATTGGTTTGAACTCGTCGTTTATACCATCGCCGTTAGGGGTAAAGGTATTAGGTAAAAATATATCACCAGTGGAAGCCGTTCCACCGGCACCACCCTGGGCGCTACAATTTGTTATGGCTATAGCGACGCTGGTAGTGATGCTTTTGCCACTGCTATAAACGATTGCTTTGACAGTATCGGTTCCGGCAGAAATAAAAGTATACTGGGGAGATAGAACTTTTAAGGTATCGCCGGTATCACCAAAAATCCATGAAACTGAATCGATGGGGTATGTGGCGCTTAGCTTAAAAGTAGTTGTATTTTGGGTACAGGTGCCATTATAAGTGATTTTTGGAGCGCTTAAAGGTGTAGCCGCAACCTCTCTTACCCGATAATTTCCTTCATCGGCAATAAACATATTTTCGTTGCCGTCGAACACAACGCCCTCCGGGTATAATCCTGCGTCCAGCGGAGGCCCCCCATCGCCGCTATAGGAAGGGTTGCCATTGCCGGCAACAGCGCTTATAATACCAGTTGAGACATCTATTTTGCGAACCTGGTAGCATACGGTATTATTTGTGCCCGCGCAAACATATATATTCCCGGCCTGATCGAGCGATACCGACCATGGCGCATATATCTGCGCATTTACTGCAAGACTGCCGTTGCCATTAAAGCCCTGCTGTCCGTTACCTGCGATGGTACTGATAATGCCTGTTGCTGCATCGATCTTACGTATGCGGTTGTTAACAAAATCGGCAAAAATAATATCCCCGGCTTTGTTTATAACTATACTGCCAGGCGCAAATAGTTTTGCATCTGCTGCCGGTCCGCCATCTCCGCTAAAACCTCCATAGCCTGGTGGGTCGCTGCCCGCAACTTTAGTAATTATACTTGTTTTTGCATCTATCCGACGGATACAGTTATTGTTAAAGTCTGTAAAATATAAATTATCGGCAGCGTCAACTGCTATATCGAACGGCTCAAAAAGTAATGCATTTTTAGCAAGCCCACCATCACCGCTATAGCCGTTAAGTACGTTGCCATTACCTGCAATTGTAGTAATTATGCCGGTAATAGCATCCACCCGGCGGATACAGTTATTCCAATAATCGGCTATGTACAGATTATCATGAGAGTCGAAGGCTATCCCACGCGGCTCGTTTAAGCTCGCCAATATTGCCGGCCCGCCGTCGCCGCTGTAACCCTTTTGTGTATTACCCGCAACTGTGGTAATAATGCCGGTTTTAGCGTCGATTTTCCTTACCGTATAATAGGCAGGGCCCTGGGAAATATAGATGTTGCCTTTTGAGTCGGTTGCAATATATTGAGGATTTATCTGTGCCTGTATAGCGGGCCCATTGTCACCGCTATAATATGGGTTTCCGTTATTGCCAAAACCATTGTAGCCGTTACCGGCATAAGTTGAAATTGTTTGGGCATGTGCAATAGTTAAAAGTATAAAGAGCAATAAAAATAACGCCCCGCAATTTTTTTTCATTATAGTGCAAGTCTGAAAATAAACCGGCGGCCTAAATATAAAGAATAATGAGCAAATCATTAAAGCTGACAAGTAAGTGCATCCTACGCTGTTCGAAATAAGATTCGGCAGTTTAATTCACCTGTAACAAATTAGCTAAATTGATTTAAAATTGTTGTATTATGATTTATACTTGATAAATTAGTCGGGATTTTAAACCAGTCATTCCCTAATGAAATATCTATTTGCAGCACTATTGCTTTTTTCGGGCCTATTGTCCGTAAAACCCGGCTATGCCCAATCAACAGATACGTTACGCGCTAACCGCCCCTGGAATGCCGATTGGATAGCCGCGCCCAACGATCCGGGCACGGAATATGGCATTTATTATTTTCGTAAAAGCATCGATCTCGCTGTAAAGCCGTCGACATTTATTGTTCATGTATCGGCGGATAACCGGTACAAATTATATATAAACGGCACATTGGTTTCACTCGGCCCGACACGCGGAGACTTTTATTCGTGGAATTACGAAACCATCGACCTGGCGCCATACTTCGTTGCAGGAAAAAATATAGTAGCTGCGTTGGTTTGGAATGAGGCGCAATACCGCCCCGAAGCACAGATCAGTTTCCGTACAGGTTTTATTTTACAGGGAAACTCGCCGTCAGAAGAAATACTGAATACCAACAGGAGCTGGAAATGCTACCACGATGCCGGGCATCAGCCTATTCCGGGCTATTTTTTCGCGGCCAGCAAAGGCGAAATGGTAGATATGAACCAGGCTATTAAAGGCGACTGGACATCTGCCGCCTACGCCGACAGCGCCTGGACACGGGCGGCCAAAGTAGGGGACGGTAAACTCAAAGGCATGGCCTGGGGAACTGAATGGTCTTTGGTGCCTTCAATATTACTGCCGCGTGAAATGACCTATCAGCGGATTGCTAAACTTCGCGCTTCAACAGGTGTAAGTGCACCGGCGACATTTCCCCAGGAAAAAGCTCCGGTTACCATACCTGCAAACACTACGGCTACTTTATTACTCGACCAAACCTATGAGACAAACGCTTATGTAACGCTAAATTTTAGCGGTGGTAAGGATGCCGGCATCTCCTTAGGCTATGCTGAATCACTTTATGAAAAAGGCAGCAGGGCCACCCGCAAAGGCAACAGGAACGAAATAGCAGGAAAAGTTTTTATTGGCAGGATAGATAGCTTGATCTCCAATGGTAGCGAGGGCCAAACATACACCACATTAAACTTCCGTACTTTTCGGTATATAAAGGTAATTGTACAAACCAAAAATGACCCGCTGGTTATTGACGACATTTACGGCACTTTTACAGGCTATCCTTTTAAACGGACTGCGGTGTTTAACACCGATAATACCGAAATAACCCAAATGCTCGACATCGGCTGGCGTACTGCACGGCTTAACGCCTGGGAAACCTATACCGACTGCCCTTATTACGAGCAATTGCAATACATTGGGGATACCCGTATACAGGCCATGGTATCGTACTACAATACCAGCGACGACCGGCTGGCCCGAAATGCCCTTAATGAGATAGACCATGCCCGCTTGCCCGATGGTGTAACCAGGAGCTGTTTCCCGGCAAAAGGCACACAGGTGATATCCACCTTCTCGTTGTGGTACATCTGTATGCTGCATGATTACTGGATGTACAGGGGCGATAATGCTTTTATTAAAAATAAACTACTCGGTGAGCGGGGCATACTTGACTTTTTTAGCAAATATCAGGGCCCGGACGGTTCGGTAATACACACCCCATACTGGGCGTTTGTAGATTGGGCCGGTAATTTTGCAGGTGGAGGTGAAGGCACAGACGGTTGCGCTGCTATTTATGACCTTCAGTTGCTTTGGGCCTACCAGTGGGCGGCAGAAATGGAGGCCAAAATCGGCCTGCACGACTATGCAGTTATCTACAGCCAAAAAGCGGCGCAGCTAAAAGCTACCATACGGCGTAAATACTGGGACGCGGCGAAAAAAATGTATGCCGATAACATACAAAAAAACAGCTATTCGCAGCATGTTAACTCGCTGGCCATACTTACCGGTATGGTGAGCGATGCGGAAATGCCGGCCGTAGCTAATGAGTTGCTTACCAATAAAAGCTTAACCCAATGTTCCGTTTACTTTAAATATTACCTGAACCAGGCGCTGGTAAAAGCAGGGCTGGGCAATGATTATATGAAGTGGCTGGATATTTATCGTGAGAATATAGCAATGGGCCTTACAACCTGGGCTGAATATTCCGATGTGAACACTACCCGTTCTGATGCCCACGCATGGGGCGCCAGCCCTAACATCGAATTTTTCAGGACTGTATTGGGGATCGACAGCTATGCGCCGGGATTTGCGAAGATAAAAATAGAACCGCACCTGGGAACCCTGACAAATGTAAGTGGTGAAATTCCGCACCCCAATGGTAAGGTTGCGGTTGGCTATTTTCTTGATAAAGGTAAATGGCGGGTAAAGATCGGGCTACCGCAAAAAACATCGGGTATTTTTGTATGGAAAGGAAAAACTTATTTGCTTAAAGCCGGCGAGAATTTATTTGTTATCTGAATCATGGATGCAGAACGGCTAAACGATAATTTGTGATAAGACCTGGCTTTTTATCCTCTAAGCCATTTCTTCTTTAAGCAGTTCATGCATTTATAGTGCCTCAAGGGCAGCCAAAAAAGAAAAACTTTTACCAATGCAGGACGCGGTATCCGGTATAGATCAAACATGTCGGCTTTTCCGCAAGGGCAACGCCCGGTAGGTTTTGTGTTTAAAGTAGTAGTCATAACATTTCAAGGCTTAAAACCTCTCACAATTATGTTATAACCGGCATGCTAATATAACGAAAAGTGGTAACGCTGCAAAGTGTTTTTTCAGTTAACTTATAAGCAAGCATTTTTGAACCCAACCCCAACTTTTTGCAATTCTCCCTAATTCTGTTATTTTTATCGTTTTATAACTGACCATAACAAATTAAATGAAAATCAAACGCATTATTTTAATGCTGGCTATTGCTTTGCCGGCATTTAGTGTAAGGGCGCAGGACAACCTGGTAAACTCCCTCAAAAACAACAAAAGCGACAGCAGCAAGCAGAGCTTTCACTTTACAACGATTATCGACCTGGCCAACACCTCGGTTAAAAACCAGGGTTCATCAGGTACATGCTGGAGCTATTCTACCAACTCTTTTCTCGAATCGGAAATGATCCGCATGGGCAAACCGCCGCTCGACCTGTCGGAGATTTATACCGCGCGCTGCGCTTACATTGAAAAAGGCATTAACTATGTGCGTATGCATGGCGCTGTTAGCCTGGGCGATGGCGGCGAACCGCATGATGTGATCAATATGTACCGTAAATACGGTGCGATACCAAAACTGTATTACAGCGGGTTGAACTATGGCACTACTTACAACAAGTTTGGTGAGCTAAGCGCCGTGATGGAAGGTATTTTAAAGGCTGTTGTATCAAACGCTAATGGCGAGCTTACCCCCAACTGGCTGCAAGCCTATACGGATGCTATTGATGATTATTTAGGCAAGGTACCGGCTACTTTTGATTATAACGGCAAAACCTATACCTCGCAAACTTTTGCAAAAGAAGTGGTTGGCATTAACCCGGATGATTATATAGAGTTCGGTTCGGAAACAGATCACCCCCTTTACTCGAAATTTACATTGCTGGTGCCTGATAACTGGGCTTTTGGCCAGGTGTACAACCTGCCGGTGGGCGATATAACCGATATTATTGATAATGCCCTCAAAAATGGCTACACCGTTGAATGGTCGGCAGATGTTTCGGAAAAATACTTTAGCTGGAAGAATGGCGTGGCTTACGTACCGCAAAAAGAATATGCAGATATGAGCCCGGAAGAAAGGACAACTATGTTCGACGGTCCAAAACCTGAACTGGACGTTACACCGGAGATCCGCGAAAAAGCATTCGATAATTACAATACCACCGACGATCACGGTATGCATATTGTAGGCCTGGCAAAAGACCAGGATGGTAAGGAGTATTATATTGTTAAAAACTCATGGGGCCCAAGCAACGATTACAAAGGATATCTGTATGTAAGCAAAGCCTATGTTCGTTATAAAACCACCAACTTTTTAGTTAATAAAAACGCTTTAACAAAAGCTGAGAGAGATAAAATAGGTATTTAATGCTTACACTTATCAAACACGCTTAGCGGCTTTAGCTTGAATTTTATACTCTACTTGAGTGATCATTAGTATGGAGAGCTTCAATTCATCCGAAATTATTTCACGGCTTGCCTTCAGCAATTTGAGGTCCACTTTTTTACCATCAATAAGGTCCTGTAACATGCTTACGGACCTTATTGGTTGTTCGTTGTACACAACGGCCCCATAGATATAATTTGCATTCTGATAATACTCGTTATTTACCAGGGCGGATACCAATATCATCCTGCTCAACAGAATTTCCATCCTGTTTTGAAGGTTCGCGATCTTCACCTGCGCTATTTTAGTACTTACATTATATTTATCCTGCCCGAGATATAGCAGCAACCCATTTCTTGCGGCCTGGTAATCCTCAATATCGATTTTAAAAGCGGCAAGATTTTTCTTTAGCCCGTCAGACTTTTCGGTAGTATAAAAGCTGTCGAGTTTGCTGTTTATCCCGTGCACAACATCCAGGATAGTAAAGGAAAGGCTTTTTATTTCGATCGCGCTGGATTTTTGACCCAAACATATAGTACTATCAGCGCAAAAAAACAGAGTTGAAAAAATGATCAGGGGAAAGAAGTATTTCATTTTTTTAATGTTAGAAAATTAGGGCAACGATGAACAAACAAGCAGCCAGTGATAAAGTTCGGGGAAAGATATTTTATTAAGGTACAGTGAGCCTAAGATACTTAATAATCTTTAATGCTGAGTGATGAAGAGATGTTAATTATTGGCTGATTTTTGATTAAGCCCGGTAATTTTCTTCTGAATGGTTTGCCTGTCGTTTTGGGTTTTGGCAAGTGAAAGGGCATTTTGAAAATGCCTGGTTGCTTTCTGGTTGTCTATCCCAATATATAATTCACCCAAAAGCACAAAATAGAAATGGTCATTCACTAATTTCAGCTTTTCAGCTTCTATGATCGCCTCTTGTTTGCCATGTGCTTTCGCCAGCGCATAAGTACGGTTGAGTGCTGCAACCGGCGAATATTCCATTTGCAGCAGGCGGTTGTACAGTTGCAGTATGTTTTCCCATTTTTCTTTGGTATCGGCCTTTTGCGTATTCCAGAAGGCAATCGTAGCCTCAATATGATATTTCGTCAGTATATCACCACCAGTTGAATAATTAAGGTAATATGCGCCTTTGGTTATCAATTCCTTATTCCAAAGCCGGGTATCCTGTTCGTCATATAAAACCAGTTCGCCATTTTTATTGAACCGTGCCTCGAACCGCGATGCATGAAAATACATTAACGCCAGCAGTGCATTCACCTGGGGTTTATTGGTGGTTTTATTTTCAGTGAGCATTTGGCAAAGGCGCATGGCCTCAAAGCAAAGTTCGGTGCGCAATGTTTTGTCCTGGCTAACTGAATAGTATCCTTCACTGAAAAGCAGGTAAATAGTGGTAAGTACATTCTCCAGTCGGTTATTAATTTCCGCCGGGCCCGGAAATTCTATCTTAACATTCTCCGCCCTCAATTTTTCTTTAGCCCTGTACAAGCGCTTATTTATAGTGGCCTTTCCGGTTAAAAAAGCTTCGGCTATCTCATCAATGCTGAAGCCGCAAAGGATACGCAGCGACAAGGCCACCCGTGCCCCGGGCGGGATAGATGGCTGGCAAATGGCAAACATCATCTGCAATTGGCTGTCACTGATATTTTGAGGCGAAAGGTTTATGTCGGTTTCAACAATTTGAGAAAGATCGTCTTTTATTTGTACAGCAACCTTGCCTTCGAAAACGATATTACGCTGAAGGTGATTTTTAGCTTTGTTCTTTGCAACGTGGTAAAGCCACGCCACCGGGTTTGGCGGCAGGCCGTTCAACCCCCAGCTTTGCGCTGCTATTAAAAAGGTATCGCTGGCAATATCTTCAGCAATTTCCATCTGTTCGAAACCAAAACGGCGGCAAAGCACCGATACGATCTTGCTGTACTCCTGCCGGAATAGATGCGGTATCAATACCTGTTGTTCTGTCATGATTGCTGCTGTTTTGGCCAAGCTGTTTACTAATGGATAAAGAATGCCCGATAGCTAAATTCAGAGAATAACCCCTTTATTCGGTATCGGGCATTCATTCCCGTTTTCCAATTTAATTCGTCCCGTCGCGCTTGGCTATTTTGCGTACCTCAACGGTGTTGCCTTCGCCTTGTAAAACGGGGCAGCCTTTGGCAAATTCAACCGCTTCATCAACCGATTCGGCTTTAACTACTATCAGGCCGCCTATGGTTTCCTTAATTTCACCAAAAGGGCCGTTGGTAACCATTTTGTCCGACTGTACCACCCTTGCGTCGGCAAAAGGCAGGCCGGTGCCGCTCACAAATTTGTTTTGCGCAGCAATCCCGCCAATCCAATCCATTGTTTGTTTCATCCAGGCCTGTAATTGTTCGGGCGATGCCACCTTCAGCCCGTCCTCATGTCTCATGATCAAAGCATACTCATCCATTTTTTTAAGATTTAAAATGTTATTAAATATATTAATTACACTCATATCAAGCAGTATGCGGCAGATAGGACAAGAAGAATAATTTATTTATTAACCTGTTGACTTATTCAGCAACCTGTGGAATAAGTCAACAGTTCTGAATCCAGGCTTAATTTTTAACGTTTTGATTGTCTGATGATTGCAAATTGGCCCACCCACTGGCACGGTTCTGTTTAAGGTATATGCAAAACATAATAAATATAACAGATATGAAAAAGTTAATTGCAACAGTAATGCTATCAGCATTCACACTTGGCGGTATAGTAATGGCAGCAACTCCTAAAATGCAAACCGACACTACCAAAAAGAAAACTGAAACCAAAAAAGACACAACAACAAAAAAACCACCGGTTAAGGTTAAAAAATAATAAATCTTTTATAGCGGTTTGTTTGATCCGTAAACCAGCGAATTCATTTTCTTTCACAAGCTCACGTTCGCGCTGCCGGACATGGTTATCTTAACCCGTAACCTTGCTCCGGCAGCAATTTTTTGGCCACTAACTGCTACGGAAATGTTAATCTGAATGTTAAAAAGGGCTTTTTGCAAAACATTTCGGGGCTTACTTGTTAATTTGCCAGGGTTAAACAACTAAACCATGGCGAAAATACTGCTTATTGAAGACGATCTGACCTTTTCGCACATGCTACAGGGGTTCCTGCAAAAGCACGGCCATGAGGTAAGTTTTGCCGAAAATATTAAAAGCGGGCAGAAACTGATCAGCCAAAATCCATTCGGTCTTTTATTACTTGATTACCGCTTGCCCGACGGGACGGCGCTTGACCTTTTGGGCTGGATAAAGGCATCGGCCCAGGCTTTGCCGGTTATCATAATGACCAGTTTTAACGATGTACGCACCGCCGTTAAGGCCATACGGCTTGGCGCTTTTGATTTCATCACCAAACCGGTAAACCCCGATGAATTGCTGATGATCATCAAGTCGGCGCTGGGCAGTCACAAGCCAGATGAGGCGGAAATAACAGAAACGCCGGAACAATATATAAAAGGGAATAGCCCGTATTCTGATAAACTCCATTCGTATATAGACATTGTTGCACCTACCGATATGGCGGTGCTGATAATGGGTGAAAGCGGTACAGGCAAGGAATACGTAGCGCGAATGATCCACCGGCAAAGCAAACGCGCCGGAAAGCCTTTTGTGGCGATAGATTGCGGAGCTTTATCAAAGGAACTGGCGGCAAGCGAATTGTTCGGTCATGTGAAGGGGGCTTTTACCGGTGCTTTAGGCGATAAAAAAGGCGTGTTTGAATATGCCGAAGGTGGTACGCTGTTTATGGACGAGGTAGGCAACCTGGAATATGATGTGCAGGTAAAACTGCTGCGCGCCTTGCAGGAAAAAGTGATACAGCCCGTTGGCAGTAATAAACAGGTGCATGTAAATGTACGAATCATCACCGCGACAAATGACGATCTGCTGAACAGTGTGGGTGCAGGCAGTTTTCGGCAGGACTTATACCATCGCATAAATGAATTTAAGATACAGCTATCGCCGCTGAGGGTTTTGGGGGATGATATCAACATTTTTATCCGCCATTTTATCCAGCAGGCCAATGCTGAACTGGAACGAAAAGTTACAGGTGTTTCCGCAGCTGCCAAGAACATATTAACGCGGTATGACTGGCCCGGCAATTTGCGCGAGCTGAAGAATGTAATCAAGCGTATGGTATTGCTAAGCACCGAAGAAACTGCCGGTGTAGAAACCCTCCCGGAAGAAATGGTTTTCGCTGTTGAAAACGACCTGGTAACAAGTGACTCAGACCTGAAAGCACAAAACGAGATCAACGAAAAAAATCTCATCCAAAAAACACTTCAACAGGTAAAATACAACAAGTCAAAAGCGGCACGGCTGTTGAATATCGACCGTAAGACCCTCTATTTAAAAATGGAGCGCTACGAGTTGGATAAATAAATCAGCCGGCTACTTCGTTAGCGGCAATTTCCCGTACCGATAAAACAAGGCTATTCAGTTCTGCTGATAAATTGTTAATGTTTGTTATCCACTCTGCAGGCAAATCCCGCGATTTGCGCAATGCTAATTCGGCCAGCCTGAAATTTTTTGAAAGATCGCCTGCGCCGATCTGTGCGGTACGTCCGGCAATGCGGTGGGTCAATAATAAAATTTCATTAATATTTTTTTGGGTGATAACAGTGTTTAACCGCGAAAGATCATTAGCTGTATCATCCGCAAAATGCAATAATATCTGCCCGATCTGCTCGGGATTGCCGAATGCCATTTTTTCGAGGGTATCCATGTTTAGCAATGGGCTTGTTTCCCCGGCATTTGTTGCATTTCCGCTGGTAACAATATTCAACAATTCTTTACCGCTGAAGGGTTTCATCAACAAGCCATTAAAGCCAAATTCTGTGATCTGGCCTACCTCATCCTGCATTACCTGCGCAGTGAGGGCATAAATAAGCGTATTCGCAGGCACTTTTTTACGCATCAGGCGGCAAAGGTCGGTTCCGTTCATTTCGGGCATGCGCATATCGATAAGAATGAATTTTACCTCATCATCCCAACCTGCGGCCAGCATTTCTGACGGCGAGCTGAAACAGCGGTAAGCTATTTTATGCATATCGAACACTCGTGCGCAAAATTCCAGTATAAAGGTATCATCATCGATCAGCCAAACCTTGCCAGCCTTTTCAACAGGTAACTGAACAGGTGTTTTTGGATTGATAGTAACAGTTTCTGCGGCCTTTTTGTACTTCAGCACAAAAGCAAAAGAGCTGCCTTTGCCCGGCTCGCTTTGTACGGAAATATGGCCGCCCTGGCCCTCTATCAGCGCCCTGGTAATGGCCAAACCCAACCCCGTGCCCGATTGTACCCGCTTCTCATTACCAGCCTGCTCAAATTCATTAAATATGCGCCCGATCTCATTTTCCGAAAGGCCAACGCCGGTGTCGATTACTTCAAAACTACAGGCAGTGCTGTTTTTAAGACTGCGTACTTCCATTTTTAATATTATTTCACCTGCATCCGTAAACTTGATAGCATTGCCCAACAGGTTGTACAATACCTGCTTCAGCCTGAAAGCATCACCTTTTAAACCCCCCGCACTTTTAATATTAAATTCGCTGATGAGCTTTAAACCTTTCTTTTCTACCTGCGGCCGCATTACCGACAAAACTTCATTCAGCAACTGTTGTAAGTTAAATGCTTCGTTCACAAAGGCGAATTTGCCCGAAACTATCCGGTTATAATCCAAAACCTCGTTTACGATCTGCAACAGGTGATTAGCCGAACGATAAATGGTTTCGATGTCGCGTTTTTGCGGATTGGGGTCATTTTTAATTAGCTCGGCGAAGCCTAATATAGATTGCAGCGGTGTGCGCAGTTCATGGCTCATGTTGGAAAGGAAACGGTGTTTGGCAAGGCCGAAAGATACGGCCTCCTCCTTGGCAACTTCCAGTTCCCGGCGGTATTTGTCGATGCGCGAAATATCCCTCAAAATAAAATAAAGCATCAAAGCGGTAAGCAGCGCGAACGAAAGCATAATTATGCCGATGCGTTCAATGCCTTTTCTTACCGCGTTTTTGGCGCCGGCATCATCCAGCGTAGCCTGCGAAACGGCATCGGTTTCCACCTTTTGCAATATGGCAAGCATTTGCCGGGTAACATTGGCATTGGCCTTGATCAGCAGTGATTCGCGCTTAACAAACATCCGGCTTTTTGCCTGCTGCGTTTTGGCCATCTTTTGCATGGTTTGGCCAACGCCTTTTATCAGGCTGTCCTTCAGGCCGCTGGTGAGCGTATCATGCTTGATATTTACTTCTTCAACAACCTTGTAATTTTTAGCGGTATCGGTATTTTTTTTGCCGAACAGCTTTTTGAAAAAACCAAGGTGTTGTTTGATTTCGGCGGGCGTTACCGTGGTTGATGTTTTGTTTTCGGTGGATGTTACCAGGCTGTCGGTTTGGTTAGCGCTGTTGTTAACCATGTCGGTAAGCCGGGCAATCTGGTCCGAAAAGGCCCTGTTGTTGATGAGGCCTTCGCGCACATCGAGGTAATCGGTATAAAATTTATCGCGGTCCTGTAGCAGGTGTTTTAGTGTAGTCAGGCGCTTTATTTGCCGGGGGGCATTGGCGTACAGCGTCGTTAGCGTATCAATTTTTACGGTTATTTTTTGGGTTTCGGCAAAAAAACCGGGATTGGTTTTATGCCTGTTCAGCAGCGTAATGCCTTGCTCCTGGCCGAGGCGCATGATAAGGTAGTTGAGATCATTTACCTGCCGCAGCTTTTCATTTGGCGCCGAAATGTTCTCGAACGAATTAAGCACCACGGTAAAGGCGTTCCGGCTGGTGTACCACGCGGTGAACAGCGCGGCGCAAGCCAATACCGAGGCAATAATTATTTTGCCTTTTACCGGGCCGATGAAGCGGTTTTTTTGCAAGCAGTTTTGTTTTAGTATATAAACGCAGAAATGGCCGATTGTTTATTTAGGCTGACAATTGACTCCAAGTGTGAAGGAAAATGCAGCTTATAAGGATATTTATTTTAGCTTTGCGAACTTCTTTTGAAAAGGCCTCCAAGCTGATTTAAAGAAGTAATACGGAGAGGTGTCTGAGTGGTCGAAAGAGCACGCCTGGTCCGAAGGACTCCTTCGGAGAAAGTGTGTATACGCCAAAAGTGTATCGAGGGTTCGAATCCCGGAATGATGTATTATAGTTATATATTAAAAAGTTTAAAAGATAATAAGTACTATTATGGTAGTACAAATGATATTGAAAAGCGATTGGTAAAGCATAACTCGGGTCAGGTGAGATCAACAAAAGGCCGTATGCCATTTGTGATACATTTTGTCGAGGAGCATGGAACACGTGGTTTAGCTTTTCAAAGAGAGCAGTTTTATAAATCCATTAATGGATATAATTTCCTGAAAGAAAAGGGGGTTATTTAATACGGAGAGGTGTCTGAGTGGTCGAAAGAGCACGCCTGGAAAGTGTGTATACGCCTAAAGTGTATCGAGGGTTCGAATCCCTCCCTCTCCGCAAAACGAGATTTCGTTATTTTTATCAAGGGGCTGTTCGATTTCGAGCAGCCCTAATTCTTTAAGCCTCTGTAAGTTATGCCGGTACTCGGGATGTACCCAGGGTGTTCTAAACACCCCATCGCGGAAGGTAAGACCATATTTGAACACCTCATTCAAAATAGCGTGTTGCTGGTTAATAGAAGCATCTTCAAAAATTTTAGGTAAATTCAGCAGGTAGGGCAATACCAATAATTCCTGATTAATAAAATCTTCCAGATCAATTTCCAGTTTCTCTTTGCTGTTGTGTAATTGCGCCTGTTCTGCCAGAAATTTTTTCATCTGTTTTTTATAGGTAGCCCGGTTAATGGTTTCGTCTATGACCTTTTCTTCGGCGCTTTCTATTCTTTCTTCCACCCTTGTCAACTGCTCCAAAATAATTTTCAGTTCCTGGTCACGGACTTTCAGCATTTCGTTCAGCCCGCCTCTTACTTCCTCAACGATCTCGTCAATGGCTTCCTGTGTGAAAACCAGGTTAGCCAGTAGTTTGCTGTATTTCTCATGCAGCACTGCCCCTGAAATATTAACCTCACTATGTTTGATACAACGATAGTACAGGTAATACTTCTTCTTGCCCTTGCTCCAACCGGCAGTTAAATTCTGTCCGCAGCATGGACTTTTCAAAATGCCTTTTAATGGGAACTCGTCTTTAGGTTGGCTTTTCATGGCCCTTTTGGTCAGGCCGAGCATATCCTGTACACGCCAGTACTGCGTATCGGAAATAATCGGCTCATGGATGCCTTTAACAAAACGTTCGGGATTTTTACCATGTGCCACGACCCGTACCAAGCCTGCAAAAAGCGGATTGGTTAAAATCCGGTATATCGCGCCATTACCGCTTTGGGGAAAGCCTAAATCACGTATTTCCTGATGGATGAGGTAACGCGGCACACCAGCGAGATAATCCCGGAATATCTTGCGCACGATATGGACTTTGGGTTCATCAATCACTAATATCATTTTACCGTCGCGCTGGCGGCCATTTATATAACCATAAGGTGCGCGGTTTAAGTACCTGCCGGACTCCTGGGCATGTTTAGCGCTCATTTTCGCCCTGCGCCTGATGGTCAGTAACTCCTGGTTAGCGATCAGGTATTTAAAGGCCCTTAAAAGGAATACCGAAGGGTCAGAGGTGTCAATATCCAGCGGTTCACTTGTTGCAATTACCTTGATCCCATATTTCTTTTCTAACTGTTCAATCTTTTGCAAGGCTTCGGGAAGATTACGGCTAAAGCGGTCATGGTCAAGCACGATCAGGTACTTTACCCCGCCTTTATACTCCCTTATAAAGCTTTCCAGCGCCTTATAATCAGGACGGTCAAAAGTATAGCTTGATGCCCCATCATCTTCAAATATAGAACCGAGCATAATATGATTGTACTCGCAGTAGTCTTGAATATTCTTTCTCTGATAATCTTTTGAGTGAACTGATTGATCTTTCTTACTTATCCTGATATACCCTATTGCGTCCATTCCTACTCCTTTTTATAATGATTTCTACTATAATCTCTGCAATTAACTTACGAAAATTATTGCTGTTTTCCAAATCTTTACTAAGGTTTTTAGCCTTATCTTCATTCTTTTTTTCTATAGTTTCAGCCGAAACTATAGTTATTTCCTTACTCATAACAAACCTCTTTTTGGCCTAAAAGTCTTTTTTTAAAAAGACATAAAAACCCATATTGGATAAATAAGGCACCTTTTTTAAACCGTTATCCCACAGAAGGCCCCCAGGACACTTACCCGCAAAATCAAGCCGCTATCTTTCCTATATGGGATAAGCGAAATTTTAAAAGTCCAAAATTTGAGCTTTTAGGAGATTAACATAAAGCGATACAAGAACATTTTAACCGGCGGCTTTGCCGCCGGATTTTCGGTAATCAAGCATACGGGCGATAGCCCGATATGCGGTTAAATGCGTCCAATTTTTCGCAGAAAAATTGGAGCAAGCGGGAATTGGGCAGAGCCCAATTCTGCTTGCCCTGCGCTACGCTCCGGGGGTTTTACTTATACTCCGGGTATAAGTTGTGGCCCCGGGACTACCTGCAAAGCCGAAAAAACCATAAGTCAACTTATAAGTAAGGGTAAAAATGAGCACTAAAGATAATTATAACAAAACACTGCGTTTCTCAGCCGAAACCGATGAAAGATTAGGAAAGCTGGCTCAAAAGGCGGGACTAAGCAAGTTCCAGTTCTTTAACCGGATGGTGGAATACTTCCACCGTACAAAGAAAGATCCGTCGGATGTGAATGATGAGTTGCTAAAAAGCACGCTGATCAAAAATCATGATACCTACATCCGTTTTATCCGTGCCCAGGAGGAGAAAATACTTATACCTATAAAGACAGAGGTTGACCGCATGGTAGC
>Ga0302309_10000235_pt1 | contig 72331 bp, 71 predicted proteins | sample III_Palsa_N1_1_FD_200453 | JGI IMG/M metagenome (GOLD analysis project Ga0302309, IMG submission 200453) | Peat permafrost microbial communities from Stordalen Mire near Abisko, Sweden - III_Palsa_N1_1 | ecosystem: Environmental > Terrestrial > Soil > Palsa > Peat permafrost | place: Sweden...
CTTCGCCCGTTTCCTGCATCGGCATATCATCATACTCTATCTTCTGTACACCTTTTATCAGCAGGCCGATACCGGTAGCATACATCGGGCTTTGCAGCTCCTCGTACACATTTTTGGGCAGCACTTCGTTTTTGGCCAAATGCTCATTGGGGTAACCGATACGACAATCCAACCCGGTAACAAACTCTACCAGTTGCGATAAATGTTTCAGCTGCGCACCGCCGCCTGTTACTACTATGCCGGCTATCAGTTTCTTTTCGTAGCCCGAGGCCTTTATTTCGTAGTACACATGCTCAACTATTTCTTCCATGCGCGCCTGTATCACAAAAGCCAGGTTTTTAACCGATATTTCCTTTGGCTCGCGGCCGCGTAAACCGGGAACACACACAATCTCATTTTCCTTATTTTCTTCAGCCAAAGCGGAGCCGAACCTTACCTTCAACTGTTCAGCAATGTTGCGCATTACCGAGCAGCCTTCGCGGATATCCTCTGTTATGCTGTTACCGCCGAACGGTATAACAGCAGTATGCCTGATGATGCCCTCGTGGAAGATGGCAATGTCGGTAGTACCGCCGCCTATATCAACCAGTACAACGCCCGCTTCTTTTTCCTCGTCGCTCAAAACCGATTCGGAAGACGCCAAAGGCTCCAGTATCAGGTCGACAGTTTCCAGGCTGGCTTTATTCACGCATTTTACAATGTTTTTGATGGCTGCCGTCTGGCCCGAAATGATGTGAAAGTTCGCTTCCAGCCTTACACCTGCCATGCCTATCGGGTCTTTAATGCCCGGCTCACCGTCGATAGTAAACTCTTGCGGGATTACATGGATGATGCCTTCGCCCGGCGGCATTACCAGGTTAAACATATCCTCGATGAGTTTATCTATATCTTTGCGGGATATTTCATTATCCAAATCGCGGCGGGTAATCAAGCCCCGATGCTGCAAACTTTTGATATGCTGCCCCGCAATGCCCACATTCGCCACTTTTATTTCTACGTTCGATTGCGCGCTGGCAATATCAACCGCCTGGATGATGCCCTGTACTGTTTTATCAATATTGGATACTACGCCACGCGTTACCCCTGCCGATTCGGCCTTACCAATACCCAGTACTTCTATCTTCCCGTTCTTGTTACGGCGGCCAACTATAGCACATATTTTTGTAGTTCCGATGTCCAATCCTACAACGATTGGCGAACTTTTGTCCTGTGTTAAAATTTTGTCCATACTAATTACTTATTTGAGATGTGTCCTTAACCATTTTTGTCGTATCCTTCTTTATCGCGTTTTTCGCTGCCAGCGAATCCTGTTTTGTAAGCTGATTTTTTACCCCAACAACCTGGTTGGCGTATTTAATATTAATGATCTTGTAGGTACCCCAGCCTGCCTGCGGTAATGCCTTTTTATAAAACACCAGCAGGTTATGAAATTTATTATCGAGCGAATCCGCATCGCCCAATAATATACGCTGGTTGCCTACGCGGGGTATCAGTTCCATTTCATGATCCTTGTTCACGTATATTTCGGCTATCTGGGCCGCCCAAAGCGAATCCCTGCGGATGTATTCGGCAGTTTTATAAATATCCGATGCCAATTGTGTGTGCAGCGTATCTACAGTGCCATTAAAAGGCTCTTCGATAAAGCCATTTGCCACTAATACCATCGCAGTAAAATTTTCCGAGAGCGGTATCTTCAACCCATGCGAGTCCACATAAAAATCCTGGTTGTCCTGGTTCATTATGCGCAGTATCGGTTCCCGCTGACTAATCTCCACTTGTATAATGCCATCCATATCCTCATAAACTTTAGCCGATTGTACAAAAGGATTAGCCTTAAGCCGGCTTTCAAGTGATTGTATGTTGATGTCATCTATATTTCGGCCAACAAGGCCATGTGCGTTTACAATATTGTCTATCTCCTGCTTATCTATAAAATACTGGTTCCCGGGTATATAAACCTTTACATCCTTGCAAATAACAGCCGCCTTCTTCACCTCGATAAAGCTCATAAGCACCACTACCCCGCCCAGGCTCACCAGCCAGCAGAATGAAATTAAAATATACTTCCAGGTACGTTTCTTAAACATGGCTTAAAGCATCTTTTAAAGGTTCAATTAATTGATCTATATCGCCTGCGCCCACCGTTAGCAGCAATGCGGGCTGTTCATTTCTAATTATGTCAACTGCTTCCTGTTTGCCTGCTTTGCGTTTGTTTTGCAGGTGCATACGGCTGAGTATCATATCGCTGTTCACGCCTTCTATCGGCAACTCGCGGGCCGGGTAAATATCCAGCAGGATGAGTTCATCCGTAAGGTCGAGTACTTCGGCAAAGCCATCGGCGAAATCACGTGTGCGGGTGTACAAATGCGGCTGGAAAATGGTCACCAGCTTTTTGTCCGGGTACAGTTTTTTAACCGATGTAATAGCCGCCCGCAATTCCTCGGGGTGATGTGCATAATCGTCGATGTAAATATGCTCCGGTGTTTTTACAATGTATTCAAACCGGCGCTTAACCCCGCGAAATGCTTCTAACGCATTTTTTATCGCCTCCGGCGAAACGCCCAAACGCAAGGCCACTTCAGTAGCAGCTGTGGCATTTTCCACATTGTGATAGCCGGGTATGCCTAACTGTATATTGGTAATGTCGTATTTACTGTTCCTGAAATCGAAGTAAAAGCTGCCGTTTGCTATGCGGATGTTTAGCGCGATGGCATCAGCCGGATCTTTTAAACTGTAAGTAACGCCTTCATTCAATGGTAAGCCCTGTTTGCGTATCAGCACACCACCCTCTTTTATCTGCGAGGCGAACAATCTGAACGATTCCTGCAAGTGCGAATGGTCGCCATAAATATCCAGGTGATCGGCATCCATTGAGGTAATAACAGCAATATTTGGATACAAGGTAAGGAACGAGCGGTCGTACTCATCCGCTTCAACTACTACTATATCACTTTTACCATACAACACATTGCTGTCATAATTGGATGATATACCACCCAAAAAAGCCGAGCAATCCACACCGGAGTGTTTCAGGATATGCGCCACCATGGTTGAGGTAGTAGTTTTACCATGCGTACCGGCAATAGCCACCGTAAACTTACCACGACTGATCAAACCCAAAACCTGGGAGCGCTTGAACAACTCGAAACCACCGTTAATAAAGAAATTCAGCACAGCGGAATCCTTCGGAATAGCGGGCGTATAGATGATGAGCGTACTCGCATCCGGCTCGCGGAAACTCAAGGGTATCCACTCGGCGTTATCATCAAAAATGATCTGCACCCCCTCGTTTTTCAATTCGGTGGTGAGGTCGGTTGAAGTTTTGTCGTAACCGCACACAATACAACCCAGGTGGCAAAAGTAGCGCGCCAAACCGCTCATGCCTATGCCGCCTATGCCTATTAAGTAAACCCGTTGTATGTTTTGCAGTTCCATAATCAGCCCCCTCTAAATCTCCCCCGGTAGGGGAGACTTTTTGACTTTTATTTTGTTAGTTACCGTTTCTTATAGCCTTTTTAAGCCCTCCCTACCGGGGAGGGTTTGGGTGGGGCTCCACCCGCTATTTTCATCACTTCTTTTGCTATCACCTCATCGGCATCCGGCAGGGCCAGTTTGCCAATGTTTGTGCTTAATATTTTTTGTTTTGCTTTGTCTTTTAACAGTTCCAAAGCTATATCAACCAGTTTAGCTTCCGCATCGCGGTCGGCTACGAAGACTGCCGCATTATCGTGTACCAGCGCCAGCGCATTTTTGGTTTGATGGTCTTCAGCCACATTTGGCGATGGCACCAGTATTACCGGCTTTTTCACTACGCATAGTTCGGCAATGGTGCCTGCGCCGGCACGGGAGATGATTACATCTGCCGCAGCATAGGCCAGATCCATCCTGTTCACAAATTCCAGTATGCGGATATTTGGATGATGGTCGAGGCCTAACTGGTCGATGATCCGCTTATAATAAAACTTACCCGTTTGCCAGATAAGCTGAACATCAGCCGCCAGTATTTTATCCAAACCGCCGAGTATGCTGTTATTCAAAGTACGCGCACCCAAGCTACCGCCTGTTACCAGTATGATTTTTTTGTCCGATTCGAGTTTCATCAGCTCAATCGCCTGCAAATGCTTGCCGCTTATATCTACCGATTCCCTGCGGATTGGATTACCTGTTTTGATGATCTTGTTGGCCGGGAAAAACTGTTCCATCCCATCAAAAGCAACACATATTTTAGCTGCCTTTTTGCCCAGCCATTTATTGGTGATGCCCGCGTATGAATTTTGTTCCTGTATTAAATAAGGTATCCCCTTTATCGAAGCCGCATACAACAATGGCCCCGAAGCATAACCGCCAACGCCTACCGCAGCATCGGGTTTAAAATCTTTGATGATCTGTATCGACTTTCTAATACTGTTAATCAGCTTGATTGGGAATTTCAGGTTCTTTAATATTGATTTACGTTGTATGCCCTGTATATCCAACCCGATAATTTCATAACCTGCAGCCGGTACCTTTTCCATCTCCATCCGACCTTCAGCGCCAACAAATAATATCTCGGTGGTTGGGTCGAGCGCCTTCAAAGCATTGGCAATGGCAATAGCCGGGAAAATATGCCCGCCGGTACCGCCACCGCTAATGATGATGCGTTTGCCTGATTTCACCGATTTAGTATTTTTTGATTTCACCGATTATTGTTATTTTGATTCCACCGATCATGTTTTTGATTCCACCGATTTATTACTTCTTACTATGATCTATGATCCATCAACTATGAACTACTACGCTATTGCCATTTCATTTATCTCACCCACTACCACTTTTTTCGGTTCGTCGTTGTCGCGGCTTACCGATAGGATAATGCCAAACGCCACACTCGTGAATAGTATGGATGTACCACCCATACTCACAAACGGCAGCGGCACACCTGTTACCGGCCCCAGCCCAACTGCCACCGCCATATTGGCAAAGGCCTGTATGGTTAAGCTAAAGCTCAATCCGGCAGCCAGTAGCGTACCAAAGGCTTTCGGTGCCTTGGTGGCTATTTTTATACACCTGTACAGCAGGAACAAGTAAATACATATCAGGGCAATACCGCCTACCAGCCCGTATTCTTCTACTATTATGGCGTATATCTCATCCGAATAAGCTTCAGGCAGATAATTAACCTCGCTGCTTTTGCCGGGCCCTTTGCCGAAAACGCCGCCGGTAGCAATGGCTATTTTAGCATGATCTGCCTGGAATGATTTATCAGGGTTGGCAGCTTCCGGGTGCATAAAGGTGTTGATACGCGTCATATATAAATGGCGGCGCGGCCCGAGCATTACTACTGCCCCCAGCAAAAACGCACCGGCCAAACAGGTTACAGCGATTTGCTTTACGCTGATACGGCCCATAATGAGCAGTAAAATGCTCACACCAAACAGCATTAGCGCGGTAGATAAATTCGCCCAGGCAATTAGTATGAACACCAGGCAAACAGCGCCCATTATAGGTATGAAGGATTGTTTTACATTTTTGATGTTTTCCTGCTTGCGCGATAAGGTACGCGCCAAATAGGTGATCAAAGCTAATTTGGCCAAATCCGAGGTTTGGAAACTCAAACCGGTACCCGGAATGGATATCCAGCGGCTGGCTTCGTTCACGTGGTTACCGAAAACCAACGTATAAACCAGCAACGGAATGGTAACCACCATTAATATTTTTGATATGCCCTTGTACCAGTGATAATCTATTCGATGACAAGCATACATCAGCACCAAGCCGGCCAGCATCATCGCCACGTGCTTACGGATAAGCAACGACTCGGCGCTTACGCCATCCTTATAAGCCAGCGTATCAATGGCGCTGTAAACCGCCAGCATGGAGATGATCGACAGTAAAATTACTATCAGCCATATCCAGCGGTCGCCTTTTGCGTTGTTGAGTATTTTATTCATTTATTTAGATTACACCGATTTTATTTTGATTTCACCGATTCTATTTGGTTCATGGTAATTGTTCTTTCTATTACTATTATTAGTACTTGCTTATTCCTGCTATGAACTATCAACCATGAACTATGAACCAACTCACAGCTCCTTCACCGCTTGTTTAAACTGCCTGCCCCTGTCCTCGTAATTTTTAAACAGGTCGAAACTGGCGCAGGCGGGTGACAGCAGTACCGTATCGCCTTTTGTTGCCAGGTGATAGGCGATTTGCGCGGCCTCCTGTGCCGATGTTGTATCAATTATAATGTCTGTATCATCTTCAAATGCCGCGTGTATGCGCTTATTGTCGAGGCCCAGGCAAACAATGGCTTTTACCTTTTGCCTTACCAGGTCTTTCAACATCGTATAGTCATTCCCCTTATCAACACCACCCAAAATCAGCACCACATCGCTGGTCATGCTTTCGAGGGCATACCAGGTTGAGTTTACATTGGTAGCTTTCGAATCGTTAATAAAGCTGATGCCGGAAATTTTGCCAACCGACTCAAGCCTGTGCTCGATGTTCTGGAAATTACCCATGCTTTCGCTAATGGTTTTATTGCGAATCTCGAGCACCTTCGCTACAATTCCTGAAGCCATTGAATTGTAGATGTTGTGCTTGCCCTGCAGGGCCAGTTCTGTGATTGACATGGTGAAATTTTGGTTATTTATGTTTATAATTAGGGTCTTTTGATCTAAATAAGCGCCTTCGGCAACCGGTTTTTCAATAGAAAACGGCACCATCTTTGCCGAAAAATTTCGTTCGGCTACGCCTTTTGCTGTTTCGGGGTCATCTATGCAATAAATGAAATAATCCGAAGCGGTTTGGTTCTGCGCAATGCGGAACTTGGATGCCACGTAGTTTTCCATTTTATATTCGTACCGGTCGAGGTGGTCGGGCGTAATGTTCAGCAGCACCGCTATATCTACCTTAAACTTGTACATATCATCCAGCATAAAGCTGCTTAGCTCCAGCACGTAGCAATCAAACTTTTCGGTAGCAACCTGGTAGGCAAAGCTCTTGCCGATATTGCCTGCCAGCCCAACATTCAACTCCGCATTTTTAAGGATGTGGTAGGTTAAGCTGGTGGTAGTGGTTTTGCCGTTTGAACCTGTTATGCCGATGATCTTCGCATCCGTGTACCTGCCCGCAAATTCTATCTCCGAAATAACCGGGATGTGCTTTTCCTTTATCTTTTTGATGATAGGCGCCTTATCCGGTATCCCCGGACTTTTGATCACCTCCGCAGCCTTTAATATTTCGGCTTCGGTATGTTGCTTCTCCTCAAAATGGATGTTCCAATCCAGCAATTGCTGTTTGTATTTATCAGCAATAGCCCCAAAATCCGACACAAACACATCATAGCCCTGCTGCTGGGCAAGATATGCCGCCCCAACGCCGCTTTCGCCCGCGCCGAGTATGGCCAGCCTCACCCCAACCCTCTCCAAAGGAGAGGGAGCTGATTCTGATATGTTCTTGTTATCTTCCATTTCTTTCAACTGATCTCTAATCTCCGATCACTAATCTCTAACGTAGCTTCAACGTTACCAATGTTAATATCGCCAGCAGTATGCAGATGATCCAAAACCGCGTTACGATCTTTGATTCATGAAAACCCTTCTTTTGGTAATGATGGTGCAGCGGGGCCATTAGGAATATTCTGCGGCCTTCGCCGTATCTTTTCCTGGTATATTTAAACCACGACACCTGCATGATAACCGACAGGTTTTCCACCAAAAATATCCCGCAAAGCAGGGGCAACATTAGCTCTTTCCTGATCATGATAGCAAACACCGCGATAATACCGCCTATGGCCAAACTGCCGGTATCGCCCATAAAAACCTGTGCCGGGTAAGAGTTATACCACAAAAAGCCCACGCAAGCCCCAACAAACGCTCCGGCGAAGATCACCAGCTCGGCGGAGTTGGGTATGTACATAATATTTAGATAATCGGCAACAACTGTATTACCCGACACGTAAGCTAAAAGCGCCAGTGTCATCCCGATTATAGCCGAGGTCCCCGTCGCCAGGCCATCAATACCGTCCGTTATATTGGCGCCGTTTGATATTGCCGTTATAATCACAATCACAAACACCAGGAACACCAGCAGCGTATATTGCTGGTAATTACCTCCCATAAACTTCAATACCTTACCATAGTCGAATTCGTTGTTCTTGTAAAAAGGCATCGTAGTGGTGGTATTTTTAATATCTTGTGTATAAACCTGCGTTTTGCCTTTCATGTGAAAACGCACAGGCACATTGTGTGTGATCGGCGGGTGAACTTCCTGGCGAACGATGATATCCGAATTAAAATACATCGTCCAGCCAATAATTAGTGCCAAACCTACTTGTCCGGTTATCTTAAATTTGCCGGCAAGTCCTTCCTTGTTCTTTTTAAATACTTTTATATAATCATCGAGGAAACCAATAGCGCCCAGCCAAAGGGTGGTTACCAGCATAAGGATGATGTAGATATTATCGATCTTGGCAAACAGGAGCGTTGGTACAACTACGCCCAAAATAATGATGATACCACCCATTGTTGGTGTGCCTGCTTTTTGCATCTGGCCTTCCAAACCAAGATTGCGCACGGTTTCGCCTACCTGTTTGTAACGCAAGTAATCAATCAGCCTGCGGCCGTAAACCGTGGTGATGACAAGCGATACAATTACCGCCATAGCCATACGGAACGTGATGTACTGGAACACACCGATGCCCGGTATACTGTAATGGCTATCTAAATATTGAAACAGATAATAAAACATATTTTTATGTGCAGATAGGCGGATGTGCAAATGTGCAGATGAGCCTAATTCATGCTTTTAATTTGATGATGAAATTATTTTACCAAGTACCCTCTTTATTGATTGTACGTCATCTAATAAGTCTTGTTCAAACGGATAATTCGTCGCGCATTTGCATAAACTCAACCAATAATCTGTCTCCTCTGCTTCTTTATAAGCGATTTTACATTTATGTTTAAAATCATTTTTACTTTCAGCACCTTGTGCTTCGTGAACATTTGCACCTATGGATGTGCCGCTTTTAAAAAGTTGATTCGCCATATTAAATTTTCGTTTCGACTCTAATAACTCAGTGAATTCAATAATCTTTAAAGAAAATTTAAAAGTTAAGTCAAGTATTAAATTTGGTTTATCGTTCATCTTATTAAATATTAGGTCTATTAATCAAACAATCTGCATATCTGCCCATTCGCACATCTATTTATCACAATCATCTGCATCTGCACATTCGCACATCTGCACATCTGCACATCTGCACATCTGCACATCTATCACTCCATCTCCCTGAACTGATCCAACAACTCCTCCATATCGTCGAAATGGTTTTTTATGCCATTTATTTCCTGGTATTTTTCGTGTCCTTTGCCGGCAACCAGTATTATGTCGCCGGGCCTTGCTAAATGACAGGCGGTTTTGATCGCTTCTTTCCTGTCGACAATACTTATCGTATATCTTTTAAAAGCCGCATCAACGCCTTTTTCCATATCCTTTATAATTTGCACAGGGTCTTCCGAACGCGGGTTGTCTGATGTTAGGATCACCTTATCGCTCCACTCGCAGGCTACGTGAGCCATTATCGGGCGTTTGGTCTTGTCACGGTCGCCGCCGCATCCGATAACCGTTATTACTTTTTCGTTGCCTTTGCGTATATCATGTATGGTGCTCAGCACATTTTGCACCGCATCGGGCGAATGGGCGTAATCCACAATGCCGATGGTTTTATTTGGGGCGATAATGTATGCAAAACGGCCTTCAGCACCCCTGAGTCCGCTTAATACAGCCAGCACTTTTGACCTGTCCTGATCCAGCAGCATCGCGGTAGCATAAACTGCCATCAGGTTATAGGCGTTAAAGGTGCCCACCATTTTAAACCACACATCCTCATTATCTATCTGCAATAACAAACCGCCAAACTGGTTTTCCAATATTTTGGCCTTGTAATCGGCCATGTTTTTAAGGCCGTAAGTTTTTTTATGGGCGATGGTATTTTGCAGCATCACGCTGCCGTTTTTATCATCGGCATTGGTTAGCGCGAAGGCGTTTTTCGGCAGTGTATCAAAAAATCTTTTCTTAGCCTTCAAATATTCGGCGAATGTTTTATGATAGTCGAGATGGTCGTGTGTTAAATTGGTAAATATGCCCCCGGCAAACTGCAAACCTTCAATCCGGTATTGTGCTATGGCGTGCGAGCTTACTTCCATAAAGCAGTAATCGCAGCCGGCATCAACCATCTCGGCCATCAACTCATTCAACTCAACCGGGTCGGGCGTTGTATGGGTCGACGGATGTATTTTACCGTTCACCTGGTTCTCAACAGTTGAAAGCAATCCGCATTTATAACCCAAATCCCTGAACAACTGGTAAAGCAATGTAGCAATGGTAGTTTTACCGTTGGTACCGGTAACGCCAACCAATTTCAACTTACCCGAAGGATTATCATAAAAATTAGCAGCGACAATACCCAAAGCCGCAGCGGAGTTAGCTACCATAAAAAAATCGGCTTCAGCGGCGGTGTGTGCAGGCAGGTCTTCGCAAATGATGGCTACTGCGCCTTGTTTAATCGCTTTATCGATGTAATCATGCCCGTCGACAACCGTTCCTTTAACCGCGACAAACAATGCCCCCGGCACAACCTTGCGCGAATCAAAAACCACCCCGGTAATTTCCGTATCGGCGCTGCCCTGCAGCTCGGTAAATGCCAGCCCCTCTAATATGTCGCTCAAATACTTCATTGCAGTTCTATAGTTATTTTTGATCCTTTTGGTATTAAACTCCCGCCCGTAACCGATTGTGTGGTAACCGTGCCACTACCTGTAACTGCTACCTTATAACCTGCATTGCCCAGCCGGTAAAGCGCATCGCTTAAATCCATTCCTATAACTGAAGGGACAGCACCTTGTTTATATGTTATTTCCTCATCAGCAATACCGCCGGTAGTGTCGGGTGCAGTACCATTGGCATTGTTGGAGGCATATAAAGGTTTAATCCCAAGTTTTTCATATACTTTGTGCAGGGCATTTATATTACCCTTTTTAACCACCGGCATGGTTACATTACCAACGTAATGTGTTACCGTGGCCTGGTTAATATCCAGGTCGCTCACATAAACCCTGTCGGCAATGTTCCTGAAAACCGGCCCTGCAACCTTTGCCGCTAAATACGATCCTCTTGTAGGATGCGCGATCACCACGATCATTGAATACTTCGGATGATCAGCCGGGAAATACCCGCAAAACGACGCCTGGTAAGTTTTATCGGTACCATAGCCTTTATCGCCGTTGGCTATTTGCGCGGTGCCTGTTTTACCGGCCACACTATACAGTTTATTTTTGATCACATTTTTAGCGGTACCATTCTGCACCACGCCTTCCAGCATGCTTCTAACCAGTTTTAAAGTTTGGTCTGAGCATACTTTGGGGTTAATAACCCTCGCCTGGAACTGTTCAACCGTATTGCCCATACGCTGTATCTCGCGCACGAAAACCGGCGAAATCATTTTACCGTTATTGGCCACCGCATTATAAAAGGTTAGCATTTGCAAAGGCGTAAGCTTTTCCTCGTAACCATAGGCCATTTGCGGCAGGCTTAATTTACTCCAGCTTTTTGACCGGGGATTTTTGATCAACGGCTGGCCTTCACCGGGTATTTGCAGGTCGAGCTTATCATTCAGGTGATAGCTGTACAGTTTGCGTGTAAATTCCCATGGGTCATTATTATAATGCGCGTACACAAATTTGGCCGCTGCCACGTTTGACGATTCTTCGAAGGCTTGCAGCGCGCTCATCACGTTGTTATGCTCCACATCGGTAACCGTGTACTTATTATTACCAGGTATAACGTGGCTTCTCCCGCCTTCGCAATCCATCCTGCTGCTGGTATCTATCTTATGCTGATCGAGCAACGTCATATAAGTAGCCAGTTTAAAGGTTGAGCCCGGCTCAGTAGCAGAACCTATCGCATAGTTAAATGTTTCCTTATACTTGCCATCGGGCATGCGGGTAAAATTGGCAATTGCCCTTACCTCGCCGGTTGCCACTTCCATCAGTACCACACAACCATGGTCTGCCTGGCTTGAGTCGAGCTGGGCCCTAAGGGCTTCTTCGGCAACATCTTGCAGGTTTACGTCAATAGTCGTAAGAATATCTGCGCCATCCTTTGTAGGCACTTCATTGTCATCATCATTTACAGGTATCCACGTGCCGCCAACAGTACGTTGCATTAAGCGTTTGCCGTTCACACCGTTTATATAACCGGCATAGGCACCTTCAAGCCCTATGGCTTTTTTGCCGGTATCGCTTTCATGCCCTATGGTGCGGGCTGCCAGCGCGTGGAATGGCAACAAGCGCCTGTTCTCTTCATCGGTGATCAGGCCGCCTTTATATTTCCCCATTCTGAATATAGGGAAAGTACGCAGCTCTTTTAATTTCTGGTAGCTTACATTGTGCCCTATGAGCTGGTAACGCGAGCTATCCCTACGGGCATCGCGCAGCATGCGCGAATATTCTTTTGCCGACTTATCGCCAAAAAAGGCAGACAGCTTTTCCGCCAGCGAATCTACTTTCGAATAAAATATTTTATCATCGGCAATGCCACCGGCAAGCATATCCATGTGCACATCATATTCGGGTACCGACGTAGCCAGCAGGCTGCCATCAACCGATATAATATTGCCACGCGCAGCCGGCACATCCTTATAACGGGTGGTGAGCTTAATGGCCATATCCTTCCATTTTTTACCCTGCACAAACTGCAACCGTACTAATTGTACCGCCACAGCCCCGGCCAGCAACAATATCAACCCGAAAGCCAGGTATATCCTCAGCAATATGTTGGTACGGATACTCATTGCTCATCCTCCTTATCTACAATTTTTTGCGGCGGCTGCGCCAATACTTTCACATCCAGCTTCAGCGAATCAACCTGGTGCTTAACCTGCGACAATGTGCTCTTATAAGTCAGTTCGGCTTTGGTCGATTTATAATCGTAACCCAGCTCCTTTACTTCTTTGGTCACTTTATCTATATCGCGAATGTTGTTTTCGGCCAGGTGGCGGTTACCGATATAGATCATGCACAACAGCGCGATGTACAGCACAAAAGGCAGCGCTTTGGTAGCTTCATCGGTTGTGACAAACCCTTTGCTGAAGAATTGGGTGAACAGGTTATCAGGTATCTGCCTCTTTTTGGGGCGCACCTTTTCAACCAACTCTTCTTCAGCTGCTATCTCCTCATCAATTTCCGTACGTAAGCGATTGGTCATTTTTTTACCGCTATCCTTAGTTTAGCGCTCCGTGCCCTGTTGTTTTGTTTTATTTCTTCTTCCGATGCCGTTATTGCCCCACGGCTTACCGCTTCGAAAGGCCTCTGATCGTTACCATAAATATCTTTTTCCAGCTCACCGCTGAATTTTCCTTTTGCTATGAAGCTTTTCACCAGTCGATCTTCCAGTGAATGGTATGACATCACCACTAACCTCCCACCCGACACCAGCACCTCTGCCGATTGTATTAGAAATTCCTTCAAGGCCTCTAATTCCTGGTTCACCTCAATGCGTAGTGCCTGGAAAACCTGCGCCAGGTACTTATTTTCTTTTCCTCTCGGGATACGTGCCGAAATAGCATTTTTCAGATCGGCTACCGTATTGATCGGTGTGCTTAACCGGGCAGTTGCAATGGTATTGGCCAGCGATTTTGCATTTTGTATCTCGCCATACACACCGAATATGCGGTGCAGGTCGGCTTCCGAATAAGTATTAATAACTTCCTTTGCCGTTAAGCCCGCTGAACGGTTCATACGCATATCCAATTCCGCATCAAAACGTATCGAAAAACCGCGCTCCGCCTGGTCAAATTGCCAGGAGGAAACACCCAGGTCAGCCAGTATACCATCAACCGGGATAGCGTTATGCAAACGGGTGAAGTTTTTCAGGTAACGGAAATTCTGGTCGATGAAAACAAAACGCTTATCATCAATCAAATTCTTCTGCGCATCGGCATCCTGGTCAAAGGCGAGTAGTTCGCCATCCTCGCCCAAATGCTTCATTATCTCGCGCGAGTGACCGCCACCGCCGAAGGTAACATCAACATACCTGCCATCCGGGCGGATGTTTAGCGCATCAATCGTTTCGCGCAGCATTACAGGAACATGGTAGGTATTATTCACGGTCCCTCCTTGCTTTATTACCCATTACCTCTTCGGCCAGGCTTGCAAAATCAGCAGGCTCAATATTCAGCTGCTCATCGTAAGCATCTTTGGCCCATATTTCTATCTTATCAAACACGCATGAAACAACCACTTCGGTAGAACTCTTAATACCGGCATATTCCATTAACGTTGGCGGCAACAATATCCTGAACGCCTTGTCGATCTTTAAAGGCGTAGCGCCGCGGGTGAAATAACGCAGAAACTGCCTCGACTTTTGCTCAAACTGGTTCAGTGTACTTAGGTCGTCGGTGATCTTTTCCCATTGTTTTTTGGTGTAGAGCACGAGATGCTTCTCGAACCCACGATTGACAACAAACCCCTCATCCTCAACTCCGGGGAGTTGCTTAAGGAGGGCGGCAGGAACGATAAACCGGTTCCTGTCGTCAAGCTTGCAATCAAATTCACCTAAAAAATTGGACATAATACACGACGGCAATTATTGTAGGGTAAAATTAAATAATTTACCCCCATAAAAACCCACATTCCCCCCAAAAAGTTTTCAACAATTTGAATTACTGTTTTTTAGCAGTTTCCAGGATTATTTCATAGTGCCGCCGGGTGTAAATATTTCAGGTACTGTCAGTTGGGAAAGTTGCAAAAGTCGGCCGCCGGGATTTAATTGCCGGAAAGTCGAAATTGGAATAAAATGCATCTTTTTGTGCATGAGCGATTTACAGAAAGACAAATTTGGACAATATTTTCAGTTAAAAGAGAATTTATTTTAAATGAATGATGAGTTAATAATTAACCGCAGAGGGTTGTGTGTTATCCATGCGACCCGGTAGACTCACCTCCATAGGAGTCCTTCGGACCCGACTGCTCCGCCTATCGGCGGATGGTCGACCTCTCTTCGCTGCGCGGAAAGAGGTGAAAGCCATTAAGGTTCCAAAAATTATTTACGTTTAAATCTGTAGTTACCCTCTTTCCGCGCAGCGAAGAGAGGGTGGTCGAGCGTAGCAAAGACCGGGTGAGTCTACCGGAGTGCGACAGGTAGTCGGAGGGTCATTCAGAGGACCCAGGGGAATGAAACCGGGATATTACCCTAACGGCGACCCGATAATAATTACCAGCGCACAAAGCACGATATATGCCATGCGGATATATTGTGTATTGATAAAAACCGGCGGGTATTCCAGCTTACGCATGCGGAACAAAAGGTAGGCGACGATTGCCAGCAGTATAAAAAAATCGGCAATTAAGGGATAACGGTAGCTATCGATATTGGCTGCGCAGATGAGTAATGATATTATGCCTAAAGCATATACCAGGCCCAGGATGATGGATATGGTATAGTTAGATCGTTCGGCGGGTTTACCTAGCGCATAAAATCCGAACGGAAAATACAGCAGCGCCAGTAAAACGGCAAATATTTCTAAAAAGAAAGTGGCTTCGTAATGAAAAACATAGCGTACCAGCAACGCTACAAAGTTTACGAGTAATAATGTCCGTTCGATAAACGTGATGCTTTTTACCGAGTTTGCCAGTTGTGCCATGTGCTTGATTTTTAATTTTTAAGTCAATTTAATAACTGCGTAATAATGTTTTTTGTTTAGAAGATTGTATTTAAGCCGTAGAAGCGTATTTTTACTATTGTTAAATTTTAATCAACAACCGTAGAGACGCAAAATTTTGCGTCTCTACAAAAAAAACAATTATGAAAGCAACCATTATTCTATTGTTTGTGATGCTGGGTTATGGCGCATTTGCACAACAGGCAACAACCCCACAACCCGCCGATGCCGTTTTAAAAACCGCTTATGCCCAGGCAAAAAGCCAGAATAAGAATGTGATACTGATGTTCCACGCATCATGGTGCGGCTGGTGTAAAAAAATGACCGCCTGCTTTGAAGACCCAACCTGCAGCCAGTTTTTTAATGATAATTATGTGATAACTTACCTGGATGTAATGGAACATGCCGGCAAAGAAGGCTTAGAGAACCCGGGCGGAACGGATGCCATGAAAAACTTTGGCGGCGACCCCAACGGTGGCATACCTTACTGGATAGTGATGACGCCGGAAGGTAAAGTAATAGGCACCTCATATATGCCGCACACCGATGGTACACCCGGCACGGCCAAAGACAACGTAGGCTGCCCTGCCGAGGATAATGAAGTAACTTATTTTATTAGCCTGCTAAAAAACAGCTCAAAATTAACTGACGACCAGCTGGCGGTGATTGCTGCAAGGTTTCATAAAAATAAGCCGGTGAGCACAAGTTTGGGGAATTAGTGGTTGGTGATTAGAGATTGGGGAAAGATTTGATAGCGATGGGTTTGAGACTCATCGCTATTTTTATAAAGCGCACATTTTATTTATATGTTTGTGATGTGGTGAAAACACCGACACAGGTTGAAATGATAAAGCGCAGTATCACAATGTATAATATTACGTTGATTAGTACCCGACATGATGAAATTGGGGAATGTAATTCGTTTGCACTTTGGCAGATATTGGAAGATTTACGTCCGCAAGTTATCTTTCTGGAAATTCCGTCATCCTACCTCAGTAAAAGTTATATTGACAGAACGAACAAATTAGAAATGAATGCCGTAAGGCCTTATATTAATGCTCACAAACCGATCATCGTTGCGGTTGATATCGAGATATCCAAAACTATTGTTAACGGGTACAAGCGCGTATTAGATGAATTTAAAAAACTATATGGCACTACCGTTTTTGATTTTGGTAACTCGGTTAATACCAAAGATCGGTACGCAGCAATTTACGGGTTCAAATATTTGAATAGTGAACATAGTATTGCTCATATCGAAGCGGTTAGCGAAGAAACGATGAAAGTATTGGAACAGATAAACGATGACAGCCTGATTAACGCTCACAATGCATGGATCGAGCATAACAATAATCGCGAGAATGGAATGCTCCAAAATATCTACACCCACAGCAAAGATTACCCTTACGAACGAGCGGTGTTTTTACTTGGCGCAGCACATCGAAAAGCAATCATAGAAAAAATCAAAAGCCGCGTAGAAAATGAAGCCTTAAAGCTGAATTGGTCGTTTTATGGCGAATAAGCCCCCCGATTCTGGCGCGAGAATGAAGACAAGGCTGTGCGCAAATGCTTCTCGTGCCATATACAACAATCCATTTAGAGCATTCTACAATCTCACGTTCAACTAAACCGGACTGGAGCCTGATTTTCGTCGGTAGCTTTAAGAGTGCTTAAACTTTAAACTAGTGTAGAGTTTACCGTTACCAAACCCCGATCCAGTTTTCCAACTTGCGTTTATAATCATCAACAGCTAACCACGTATTCACCGTACCAAATCTATATTTATCATAAGCAGTTAGATAATGAAAATAAATTCGTTCTCCTGCATTTAACTCCGGAACCTGAGTGATTAAACCATTCGTTTGGACTGTTGTAAAAGATTTAGAAAAATCTAAACGATCCTTAAATCGTGCAGGCATCCAATCATTGTATGACGCTCTGGTTTGCATTATCTCACCATCTTCAGTTCCTATATGCAAAGTCCAATAATTGCTATCCGCAACTATAGAGTCCAAGTGTTCGCCAGGATCGCTGCCACCTAACCTTACACCCGGCGGATTGTCTTTTAATACGCAATATAATTCTATGCTTTCATTGTCCGTATTCTCTTTGCTTATTCGCCATACCCATCCTTGGCAATCTGTGACAGTTTCACCATTATACAAAGGCAATCTTTGCTTAAATCTCACCAATTCAATGTTATGTGATAAAGTATTATACTCAATAGATTTTCCATTGTCATAGGCTTTGTTACCAATAACTTCAATTTTACGAGCACTACTACTTAAACCACAACTGACAACTCCTATGGGAGTTGGGAAGATTTCTTCTATAAGTAAATTACTTAACATAAGTGAGGATAATAATTTAGACAAATCCAGATTCCAAAATCCCTTCGTGCGTACAATTGGAAAGAAGACTAAATGCAATGCTTCTCTTTCCTTATAGGAATTTGACTGATGGCTGCTTTAGATCATCCAACAATATCCCATTAAACTAAACCGGACGAAGTCCTGATTTTTATCTTTGAATTTTAAGAGCGCAGCGCAAACTTAAACCGGTGGGAAATTCCCCAATTTATTTACCCAAAATGCTGACAGTATTTTGTCAGTGTAGCTTTTGTAGACAGCGTATACTTGTATTCGTAGCTACAATGCTACGCTTTTTCTCAATATTTTGCTAAAATTAAAGGATTTCGAAGCCTGCAAATCTTTGTAATTTCATGAAAAAACAGGGTAAAATCATGATTTTTTGCTCCGTTACATCACCCTAACCTTCAAATAACTCGGATGCGTTTTTGAAGTATAGAGTTTATTGGTTGCCTTTTTAAAATCGCTGTCCTTTGCCTTCATAATGTTCTCAAACACCTGCGGGTTGCGGTCGATGAGCGGGAACCAGGTGCTTTGCACCTGCACCATAATGCGGTGGCCTTTTTTAAAGGTGTGCAGTATATCCTGCAGCTCAAAATTAACAGGCGTTACCTTGCCGGGCACAAATGGTTCAGGCTTATCAAAACCATTACGGTATTTGCCGCGCATAGATTCACTCCTAACCATCTGCTCATAGTGCGACATCATGGTTTCCTTGTTGGTGTACTGGTTATTTTTAGCCGAATCGGGATAAACATCGATCACTTTCACCACCCAGTCGGCATCTGTTCCGGTGGTGGATACCTTGAGGTTTGCCCAGATATTACCGGCGAGCGTAACATCTTTATCCAGCACATCGGTTTCGTAAGTAAGCACATCGGGGCGGCGTTCGGCAAAGCGCTGGTCGCCGGTCATGTATTCGCGCTTCATATCCATGGTAATATCGTTGGTGAACGGCACAGGCTTATTCGGGTCGGATACAAAGGCATCGTTGCTATCGTCAGCATTAGCCGGCGGATCAAATGACAATTTACCACCTGGCAAAAAGTACAGGTTTTTATCTTCAGCTTCTTTTGGCGGCCATTGCTGGTAGGTTTTCCATTGGTTTACACCTGTTTCAAAGGTTGATACCGGCGCAAGGTCAAACGGAGTACCTTTTAAGTAATGGCTGAAGAACGCGAATTCTATTTTCTCGCGATAAAACGGCCCGGTTGGTCCGCCGAAATAGGCATCGCCCAAATGATCGCCGTCACCACGCGACCAGCCGCCATGCACCCAGGGGCCCATTGTGAAATAAATTGGCGTAGTCGGATTATCCTTTACCAGTGTTTTGTACGTGTTTATAGCGCCATAGAGGTCTTCGGCATCATACCAGCCGCCGGTAACCAGCACAGCGGTTTTAATATCGTGCAAATGCGGCAGAACATTGCGGTCTTTCCAGTGCTGATCGTAGTCCGGGTGGTCTATCATCTCGCTCCACAGGCGAACGGTATCGGCATACCATGCTTTATCGTTCGTATGCTTCATCGAGCCGAGCTTCAGGTAAAATTCGTAACCATCCTGTGTGCCGTAATGAAATTCAAAACCACGGCCCTGGGTTGGCTTATCATCCTGGCGGTTGGTAAAAAATGGATAGAAGCTAAAATTGGCCACCAGCATAAACGCACCGTTATGGAAAGCATCATCGCGGTAAAGATCAGACATTGGCGCCTGCGGCGAAGCGGCCACTAACGCGGGGTGCCTGCTCAGCAGTGAAGTGGTAGTAAAAAAGCCGGGATAGGATATGCCCCACACACCAACCTTGCCATTATTGCTTGGGATGTTTTTTAGGAGCCAGTCGATGGTATCATAGGTATCAGTTCCTTCGTCCACATCATTGGGTGTTTTATGAACTTCCAGTTCAGGCGTCATTTCGCGGAAAATGCCTTCGCTCATCCAGCGGCCGCGCACATCCTGGTACACAAATATGTAGCCATCATGCAGGAATAATGATGATGGGCCAAGGCTGCCTTTATATTTATCCTTACCATAAGGCGCAACGCTATAAGGCGTACGGTCCATCATGATAGGATATTTTTTAGTAGAATCCTTTGGTACATATACCGAGGTGAACAGCTTTTTGCCGTCGCGCATGGGTACCTGGTATTCGTATTTGTTATAGTTCGCCTTTACATAGGCAGCATCGGGGTTATTAAATTGCTGCGCGAAGGAGCTAAAAGCTAAAAGCAGAAAGCTAAAAGCAAGAATCAGGGTTCTTTTCATTTGTAGTTAGTCAGTTAAAAGCTAAAAATACAAATAAAATAAAAAAAGACCCCGTTTTAGCGGAGTCTTTTAATATTGTTACAGGTTATTCTTTGAAACGAAATATTTTAATGTATGCAGACGACCATTAAGAAGATTTCATCTCATAAAGCCTTAAACCTTTAATATATCTAAAATCTTTTTGATTATAAGTAAAAAGATCCATTCCTGCATACATTGCTGTAGCAGCAACTTTAGCATCCGGAATAGCTAAATTATGGCTCAAATTATATTCTTCAATAAGTTCTGAGGCAATCAAACTTATTTCAGGCTTTATCAATAGAATATTTAAACGATGTATATTCTTATTTAACAAACGTAATTCAGCCTTATTAAAAGCTCCTGTTAATAACTCCATCTTTGTTATGATGGATAGTGTAACATTATCCAGCTCGATTACATCTTCGACAATTTCCTTAGTCTGAACATGACGGATCTTATCAGTTTCAAAATAATCGATCAATACATCTGTATCGCAAATTATCTTGCCCTTTTCCACGCTTTCTCTCTTAGTTCTTTGGCATCAAGATTTTTATCTTTAAAAACGTCTCTTAAAACAGATATATCCAGCGCTTTATCGCCAGGTATTAAAATATCGTCAAGGTTTTCTTTTGACTTTGCTGATGATACCTTAAAATCAAAATACTTCGCCAGGCTTTTTAAAACCTTTAATGTTTCCGGCTTTTTATATGTTACAATTACTTCTGGCATAACCCTATTATTTAAAATAAAGTTAATAAATTTTATTCAATTAATCATTTATAGCCTTCACGCCCGGCAATTCTTTGCCTTCCATATATTCCAGCAAAGCGCCGCCGCCTGTGGATACATAGCTCACCTCATCCGTCATGCCGAACTTGGCAACTGCCGCAGCTGAATCGCCGCCGCCTATCAGCGAGAAGGCGCCGTTTTCGGTGGCTTCGGCAACTGCATCAGCGATTGCTTTAGTGCCTACCATAAACTTATCCATTTCAAAAACCCCCATCGGGCCGTTCCATAAAATGGTTTTTGATTCTGCAACTGTCTTACTGAACAGTTTTATAGTATCCGGGCCGATATCCAGGCCCATCCAGCCGTCGGGAATCTCACCAGTTTTAGCCAAACCGGTATTGGCATCCGGTGAGAAAGCATCGGCAGTAACATTGTCAACCGGTAATAACAGGTTTACGCCTTTTTCCTTTGCCTTTTTCCTGATATCTAATGCCAAGGCTAATTTATCCATCTCTACCAATGAGGTACCAATATTTCCGCCATCAGCTTTAGCGAAGGTGTAAGCCATACCGCCGCCGATGATCAGGTTATCTACCTTATCCAGCAACTTTTCAATCAGTTCTATTTTATCCGAAACTTTCGAACCACCCATTATCGCCGTAAATGGCTTTACAGCACCGTTGAGCACTTTCTCTGCATTGGCCAGCTCGGCTGCCATCAGGTAGCCAAAGTATTTTGCATCAGGGAAGAATTGCGCGATAACCGCTGTTGAAGCATGCGCACGGTGAGCAGTACCGAAGGCATCGTTTACGTAAACATCGCCTAATGAAGCCAGTTTTTTGGCAAACTCCACATCGCCTTTTTCTTCTTCTTTATAAAAGCGCAGGTTCTCCAATAATAGCACCTCGCCTTTTGACAGCTTTTTGGCTTTTTCGATAGCATCCGGACCAATGCAATCATCCGCAAACTCCACTTGCTGACCGAGCAGATCAGACAAATGCGGGATCAGGTGCTTTAACGAATATTTGTCTTCCGGACCGCCTTTCGGCCTGCCTAAGTGCGACATCAGGATTACCGCGCCGCCATCCGTCAGTATTTTTTTGATGGTTGGCAGGGCTGCTGTCATACGGTTGTCGTCGGTTATATTAAAGTCCTTATCCAGCGGTACATTAAAATCCACGCGGATAAGCGCTCTTTTGCCTGCAAAGTTTATTTGATCTATCGTTTTCATACAATGTGGTTCTTGATGTAATTGGGCGCCAAAATCAGCATTTAATTTTATAATCCTGAGCTCAAAAGTAAAAAACCTGTTTAATGAAACACGAATTACACGAATTGAGCGAATTGCACTTATATAATGTCCTATTCCCTGCCTATAAAATAAATTGCTGGTATTTTATTTTCAAGTACATCACATAATGCGGCCCTATTCCTTTTACCTCAAATTCCTCCGAAACAATTTCAAAACCGCAATCGTGATAAAATTTCACCGCCTTTTTGCGGGCATTGCACCATATGTAATCGGCCCCCAAATCGCGCAAATAACCCACGGCAAAATTGACCAGTTTATCGCCGTAGCCTTTACCGCGGTATTGCTCCAGCGTGGCCATGCCGCGCAACTGATAACCGGTGCCTGTAAAACCGCCATAGTTCTGAGGAAATAGTGAAGTGATGCAGATTAATACGTCATCAACAAAATAGCCTAAATGAAAAGCGCCATCGATTTTATCTGTAGGGAAACGGCACTCATCCAAAGTAAGCCTGCCTTCACGCAGTACTTCGTTACGGATGTGTAGTAAATCTTCTGCTTCAACAAACCTGATCATATCTGAAATTTCGTTTTTTCATTAAATAAAAGCCGTTGTTTAACCAATGATTAACAATAGTATATTATTTGTAAAGAAATGAACAATCACAATAACGTAAGCCGTCTTTTTCATAAATTACTGAACAAATGGCATAATATTTATTTAGCGGTAACATGCGCGGTTTTAAATTCTCTTTAATTTTAATATTATTTATGGTTTTTACGTTTGCTGGTTGCAAAAAATCATCTGTTAAACCAACCTCGCCGAAACCTGTTGACACGGATGCTTTGATCCACCAGATAAAGTTCAGCGCATCCGATCAATTTGCCGCAACCAGCATTTCCGGCACTACACTTACCATCATATATTATGAAAATGTAACCCTGCTGATACCCGCGGAGGGTTTGAACCTTTCTTATGCAATACATTTACAAGAAGATTTCAGCGCTTCCGCCCTGGCAAAACTTAACTATACCACAATAGATGCCTATGGAGATGTAGACCATGACTGGGTAAATGGTAACTTGAATGATGTTACCGCCAAAACCGAAAAGGATACTACCGTTGCTAATGTAAAATTCACCCAAATAACTGTACAACGGCCATTTACTTTTTCAAAACCTTACAACACATCACAAGCCGCAATTTTGGGCCAGGATTCGCTTTTAAACAGGAAAACTGATAAGATCAATTTCTCATCGTATGTGTATTTCACCAAAACTTACCCGGCTACCTCAACAAGTGAAAATATATATTACATCAAAAGTAATTAAAGCCGGCTGATACGCTCAACAAGGTCGACTAAACGGCTTGAGTAGCCCATTTCGTTATCGTACCAGCCTACCACTTTTGTTAATCCGCCAACTACTGAAGTCAACTGTGCATCGAAAATACAGCTATGCGGGTTGCCTAAAATATCTGTAGAAACGATGGGGTCTTCGGTATATTCCAGTATATTTTGCATCGGTCCTTCGGCGGCTTGCTTAAATGCCAGGTTTATCTGCTCAACTGTAGGCTGTATTTTAAGGCTGCAGGTGAAATCTGTTAATGAACCATTCAATACAGGCACGCGTATGCCCGCACCACCCAGCTTACCACTCAGGTGTGGGAAAATATTAGTAATGGCTTTGGCTGCCCCTGTTGTTGTTGGGATGATTGATCCTGAAGCTGCCCTTGCCCTGCGCAAGTCCTTATGCGGCGCATCGTGCAGATTTTGGTCGCCGGTCATGGAGTGTACAGTGGTGATATAGCCGTCAATTATACCCCAGTTATCATCCAGTATTTTAACCATTACGGCTACGTTATTGGTAGTGCATGAAGCGTTGGATAATACGGGTGATCGTAGATCTATCAACCCATCATTCACTCCCAAAACTACTGTAGGCACGCCTTTATCCGCTGATGGCGCTGAAATGATCACCTGTTTTGCGCCTGCTGCCAAATGCTGTTCGGCACCTTGCTTTGTGGTAAACCTGCCGGTGGACTCGATTACCAGGTCAATATCCAGTTCTTTCCAGGGTAATTGCGATGGATCGCGCTCAGCAAATATTTTTATTGATCGGCCATTTACGTATAGTTCATTTTCACCGGCGGTAACTGTACCTTTAAATCCGCGATGAACGGAATCATATTTAAACAAATGGGCAAGTGTATGCGCGTCGGTCAGGTCATTTATGGCGACTACCTCAATGTCCATACTTGCAAGCACATTACGTAAAAATATCCTGCCTATCCTACCAAAACCGTTTATTGCTACTCTCATTTCTTAATTCCCTACTAGTGGGCAAAGTTATGGAGACCTGCGGTTAATCGGGCAATAAAGTTTTAAGCTGACAATCTGCATACAAAATTTATAAATGATGCTATTTTTGTATATGCAGATACTCGAAATAAAAGTACCGGACAATAAAATACGTGCAGTTAAAGATTTCCTGGAAGAGATGGGTATTGCAGTAAAAATTAAAAAGGAAGAAAAAATCCCAAATGCTGATACCATTACAGCAATGGACGAATTAAAAGCGGGAAAGGGTATGAAATTTAAAAGTGTAGACGATCTTTTTAACAATTTACGTCATCCCGAACTTGTTTCGGGACCTCACAAATAGGCGGTTCACATACATGGCGGATACCTGCTTGTGAGATGCTGAAATAAATTCAGCATGACGTTGTTATCTTTAACCTGTTCTAATAAATCTTCCTGTAAATCTCCCTTATAACCCTCCCCGGATCAACCGCCAGATTAACGACTGCCGAAACAGCGATTCCATATATCCCCGTTTCCAGCAAAGGCTCGATATCTGTCAATTTAATTCCCCCAACCGCTATTGCCGGAATTTCAATAGTATATTGTTGCAATTGCCTGTAACCTTCAAACCCCAATAATGGCTTATTATTGGGTTTGGTATCCGTATGTGCAAATGGGCCATAACCACAGTAATCTACCACGCCGGTTGCCTGTACGCGCAAAAGCGCATCTATATTGGTAGCCGAAGCGCCCAGCGTTTTATCATCGCCTATCGCCTCGCGTATCGCCTCAAAATCAGCATCAAAATCCTCAATGTGCACACCCTGCGCATCCACCTGGTCAAGCAAATGGTAATGATTGGTAAGGATGAGCGTTGCGCCCCATTCGTCGCATATTTCGGCTACCTGGGTTATTTCCTCTATCAGTTCGTCATCGGTTTTGGTAAGACAACGGTATTGCAGCCAGTTTGCGCCGGCCCTGCAGGCAATTGCCGCCTGCTCTACATGACTGCGGTTGGGCACGTCCTGCGTGAGGTAGTGGAATTTTGAAATATATTTTATCAAGGTTAAATAGATTAAGCTGGGCCAGGATTTAAAAGATTTTGTAAGATTAACAGGATTTTATCGCAAATAGTGCCATCATCTCAAAAATTCTATAAATCCCGGTTTTTTATTTAGTTATTTCAACTATCGGCACACCTATACTGCCGTTGGGCGCCTGTATATGCAGCAGGGCGGCAATAGTTGGCGCAATATCCGTCATATGTACTTCGCGGGCAGTATTACCATGCGGTATGCCCCAGCCCATAAATACCAGCGGAATATGGTTATCATAGGGATTCCATGTGCCGTGCGTAGTGCCTGTTGGGCCGCCGTCGCCGGGGCTATGCCCGGTAAACCAGGCTGGGTTTAGTATGATCTGTATAACGCCGCTATTTTTCCTATTGTAACCGTTCACTATGCGCTTGCGCAAGGCATCAGGTATCGAAGCAGTTTCTGTTTTGGTCTGGTCAACCGCATACATAACATATGGCAATTTCAGCAGATAATTTATACAGTCTGATTTTACGGCTTCTTCATCCAAATGCAGGTAATTGAGGATGCGATAATTGAGGTTCACCTGGTAATTATCAAGGCTTATCACCAGCGAATCAGCTTTGTACTTATCCATCAGCATTTTATTCATGCTTTTGGTTTCTGCTTTATCGTCCCAAACATCCGCAGGAACGCCGTGATCCTCCAAAAACTGCGTATTATGTGCTGCGCCGTGGTCGGCTGTCAAAAAAACGGTATAATTACCTTTGCCTACCTTAGCATCCAGAAAAGTAAGGAAATTGGCGATATCCCTGTCCAAACGCAGGTAGGTATCTTCTATCTCCACCGAATTGATGGCAAACTGGTGCCCGATATAATCCGTGGATGATAAGCTCAGCGCCAAAAAGTCCGTAACATTATTCTGGCCCAGGTTTTCGCCATTTATGGCTGCTACTGCAAAATCAAGTGATATGGTATTGCCATAAGGCGTGCTGCGTATGAGGCCTAAATTACCTTTATATAATGCCGAAGTTTTAACCGGCATGGTTGGCGCATCGGTGCCTTTAAATTTGCCTTCGTACTTGCTGTTGTCTTCAGTGCTTTGCAGGTAGGTGTCTACCGGGTACAGCGTATTCCAATCCAGTTTCAAATAAGTTTCGGCAATCTTTTCATCATTGAAATCCTTCGCCCATTGCGGCAGTTCCTTCATATAATAGGTGCTGGTTATCCAGTTACCTGTTTTATCATCGAACCAATAAGCAGCGTTGGCGGTATGCCCGGCAGGCAATATCCCGCCACGATCTTTTAGGGCGATGCCTATTACCTTCGACCTGAAATTAGTTGCCAGGCGCAGTTCATCAGTAACCGTAGTGGTGAGCAAATTACGGGGCGACATTTCACCCGCTGTTGAAGTGCTGCCAACTGTACGTACGCTGGTATCCTCGGTACAGTACATGCTTTTGCCGGTGGCCTGTACAATAAAATCATTACCAGCAATACCGTGAATAGAAGGTACAGAACCCGTGTAAATACAGGTATGCCCCGGCCCGGTAAAGGTGGGGATATAGTCAACCTGTGTATTTTCGCAGCTATAGCCGTCATTCAGCAGGCGTTTAAAGCCGTTGCCCTGGTAACGGTCGTAATAGCGGTACAGATAGTCCCAGCGCATTTGATCTACCACAATACCGACCACCAATTTTGGTCGGGGAATTGAGGTTGAAGTGGAAGTTGCCGGAGCAGCGTCGGTTACAATAATTGCCTTTTTCTTTTTGGTTTGTGCCGAAACGGTTAGTGCGGCGAAAGCGAAAGCTGTGAAAAGCAGGTGTTTAGTCTTCATTTGTAAAATTTAGTCAACCGCAAATATCCGCAATGTAATCAAAACTCCATGTAATGATTATGTTAGGGGAAAGTGAAATTTGTGTTGTCTGAATCGCAGATTAAATTGATTTTGAGATTGCACAGATGCTATACTTTACACACTTCATAGGATTTGATATTGATTTACGAAGTTTCAAAAACTTCGTAAATCTGTTATTCTCTAACATTTAGGAAACAAACTTCCGAAGTTTTAAAAACTTCGGAAGTTAATGTCTGATTTATAAAAATCACCTGAAAATCAGCGGCGTGAATCACAGATTAAGTTGATTTATGGATTTCGTTAAAAGAAAGTGTTTTTCAAAATCAGCGAAATCAAACCAATCAGCTAAAATCTGCGGTCAACATCAGCGGTCAAAATTTAACATTCAACCCTAACAAAAAGTTGGTTGGCGCCTGCGGGAAGAAATAATTATAATTCACCACCTTACCGCTTTCAATATCCGGATAAGTAGCGCCGTTCGACTCATACTTCTCGTTTAACAGGTTATTGATAAGCAAAGTCAATCCAATATTTTTTACCGATTTGATGCTGAAATTATATCCCAGCCTTAAGCCGTTTACAAAATAAGCGTTGAGGTAACGGTTTGATGTGGGATCGGATGGACCGTAGCCTGCCGGGTCGGTGTTGGATGTGTTATCCAAATACTGCCTGCTCACATATTTGCTGATGAAAGCTATCTCCCCGTCTTCCAGCGGCCTGAAGCTGATCTCGCTCGAAGCAATTACATCCGGCGAAAAAGCGATATTAGCCCTGCTCAGCTCATAATTTACCTGGGCGCCATTATCATAATCAGTTAACGACTGTTCGAAATTTTTTACTATGTTACTGCTCAACGACGCTGTGGCCGACCAGCTCAACCAGTTGTTGAATTTAAAATGACCATCAAATTCCAGGCCCTTGCGATAACTGCTTTTTACGTTGCTGCGTATTTGGTCGCCTACATCATTCAGGGCACCGGTTAACACCAATTGGTTATCGTACGACATGTAATACGCATTGATCCCGCCCGTAAATATGCCCTGGTGGGTACGGTAACCCAGTTCCCAGTCGTACAATCTTTCAGGAGACGGGCGTGTACCGGGTGTTGCCTGTACATAATCGTCACGGTCAGGTTCGTGATTGGCAACGGCAAATGATGCATACAGGTTATTTTGCTCATTCAACTGGTACGAAACGCCGCCTTTCGGATTGAAAAAATCAAGCCATACCTGCTGCCTTGGGCCTAATACCTGGTCGTAATCGTCCACATAATCATAAGCGTATGAAAGGTGCCGGTATTGCATATCAGCATACAGCTTTAATTTGCCTATACTATAATCTATCTTGCTATAAATATTGAAATCCGTTTTGAAGGCATAGTTGCGTGCATACTCGTAGTTAGGCGAAATATTTGTGCTTTGCTGCGTCCATTCAATATCATCGTAATGCGCATTCCTGTACTGGTTGTATGCACCGCCAATATCAATGTTCAGGTTTTTTTGCACTGCATAGGTAAAGTTATAGGTAACGCCAAAAAACTGGTTGTTAAGCCAGAGATCGCGGGTAAGGTCAGTACTATCCACGGTTTTACCGCCTACCACAACAGGCTTAATACCGTAGTTGGCCAGCGCGTCATCAGGTACATACTCTTCGTAATAACCATAGCCATGCGTATAATGCAGCGCACCATTGAACGATAGCTTGTCCGATATTTTCTGGTCGACCAGCAACTGGTAATGGTCCTGCGTATAGTTATCAGTTTGATTTGGGTAAAAGCTGCCATTAGGCTCCAACCCAAGTGGGTTATAGCGACGATTGCCTGCGCGCAGGCTGTCTTCCGGTTCGCCATCCCAGGCCTGGTAGGTATGCTCCGTACCCGAGAAGGTATTAAAGCGGATCAACGTGGTCTTGCCGTAATAAGCGCCACTAAAAAAGTACGATTTAAGGTCGGCAAAGGCACGGTCGATATATCCATCCGAATATATCCTCGATAAGCGGCCATCGAAGGTGAAATGGTCATCCAGCAACCCTGTACCAATGTTTACAGTATTCTTTACAGTACCGAAAGAGCCTACGGAGTTATTCAATTCTACATAGCCTGTATCGCGGCGGGTAGTGGTTTGTATATTTATACTGGCCCCAAACGCACCCGCGCCGTTGGTTGATGTGCCTACACCGCGTTGTATCTGTATATTATCAACGGATGAAGCAAAATCGGGTATATCAACAAAATAAACCTGTTCTTCTTCCGAGTCGTTATAAGGTATGCCGTTTATGGTCACGTTTATCCGCGAGGCATCCGAACCGCGGATATGAATATAGGTGTACCCTACGCCGGTACCAGCATCGGATTGTACCACTAACGATGGCGTTTGGTCCAACAGGAAAGGCAAATCCTGCCCCAGGTTATTCTTCTGGATATCATTCCGGGATAGGTTGGTATAGGTAGTCGGCGAGTTATCGGGCGCACGGGTGCCTTTAACGGTAACCTCATCGGTAACCTTTGTACTCAAAGTAAGCTGGACATCTATCTTAGCATCCGTAATTAAGTTAAGGTTTTTAATGGTTGCCATGTAGCCGATATAGCTCACTTTAAAAGCATACGCACCTTTTTTTAGGTTGCTGATGCTGTACTTGCCCGTTGCATCGGAAACGGTAGCAATGCTTGTGTTTTGGATGGTGATGGTAGCGCCGGGCAATGCTTCGCCGGTGTGCTCGTCGGTAATTTTACCGGAAATGGTGATTTGGGCCGATGCCAGGACAGGCAGCAGCAACGCGGTAAGCGCTAAGTAGAAATTTTTCAAAATAAATAAACTAAAACTGTTAAACCATCTGCATACCAGGGTACAGCATGCAGTACACTTAACTTTTACCTCTCCCTACGCCGGCATTACCCGGATCAGGTGTATGTTGTGGTTAGTGATTGGTGAATAGTGAGCGGTGAGTAGTTAACTCATCATTCATATTTCATTCCTAACTCACAACAATGGGTTTGATCTCAGCCTGTCTTTCAGTTTGATTGCTCAAAGCAAGGCACCCCTTGAGAAAATTATTGGGCAAAGGTAGTGATTGATTGAAGAAATATTGCAATTGATTTGAATTCGTTTTAAATTATAGTAAACATCACATTATATTTATATTTCATAAGGCTTATCAAAACTCCATCTATGAAAAATATCGCTTGTAATCTTATTTACAATAATGGTGACGAAAATATTTTCGTTGGCTTCAATGGCAGGTGCGATATCCAAAATATCAAATATAACGTAGAACTTGATAATGGCAGATGGTGTAGCCAACCAGAGTGCTCTTGTCGAAAATTTTACGATCGAAGTTTTACTGGAAATGTTATTGATTACCCATGCAATGAAAGTAAATTATTTAGATATTGGGAATGGAACCCCGGCAATGAATTTAAAACTGGCAAGCATTTTAGAATCCTAAAAAGTGGTGCAGGAAAAATTGCAATTCTTACTACAAGGTTTGCAAATTGTCCTGAAAATGAACGGAAAATTGTTGGATTTTTTAAAATTAAAGACATACTTGATGACCATTATCAGGTAATTTCTATAAAAAGGCAAAGCTTGAGATTGACTATCGATGAAGCACAAGGCTTGAATTTTTGGAATTACCATCGAAATACTAAAAGTACGACACCAATGTGGAGACAAGGTAGATTTAGATATTTAGAAGATAATCAAGTAGCCGCAATGCTCCATGACATAAAAGATGTTGTTCAAAATGAAACAACACAATCGATGATTTTGCAAATATTAAACAATGACTTCCCTATTTTTTCAACGAAAAGGCCAATAGTGACGGGAGCTCTACATGAAGATATTGTAAAGAAAATTTGGTTGAAAAGGAAATATGGAAAAGGTGGAGAAAGTAAAGAACATAAACAACTTAAAGAATATATTTCAAAAAATCCAGATAAAATCGGCCTTATCGAGAATGAGGTAGAAGCTGTTATTGAACATTCTTACGTATCAGGTGATCTAGTAGATATCCTTTTTAAACCTTTAAAAGGTGGTAATAATACAGTTGTAGAAATCGAGTTAGATAATGTCATGCCTGGCATTCATCAAGCAATTAAATATCGAGCATTAAGATGTTCGCAATTAGGCTTAACTTTAACTGACAAAAATGTAAAAGCAGCCGTTGTTGCTTGGAACCTTACTTCTCAAGAAAAAGACTTATGTAAAAAATATAATATTGACTTTTTCGAGATCAAATTATAACTTATTGGCTGGCCAGCACTACATCATCATTCTGCTTTAACAACCTTACCACCTGCACAAACCGGCGTTTGTAAGTATCGGTAAAATCAGAAACAGTAACGCAGTATTCTTTCCCGGAGGTGGAATGGATAAATTTTATATCGCCATTATCATTGCAGCATATAATGCCCATATGGCCTATGCTGTGCGGGTGATGGGTTTTGGTACCGGTAAACAGGATCACATCGCCTGGTTTGGCATCTTCTAAACTTACCCGTTCGCCGGCATTATAAAATTCAGTTGATGAACGTGGTACGTTAAAGTTGAAATACTTAAATACATAGCTCACAAAGCCCGAGCAATCAAAACCATACAACGGGTTTGATGATGCTTCGCGGTAAGGCGTACCCAGTAAAGTTTGCGCGAATTGCAAGATGCTGTCCGGCGAAACAATATCTGAACAAGGATACAAAGCTGAAATGGAAGGCTCGGGAAGGATTAGTGCATCATCATGATGCTTTCTTTTCGACTTATGATTATTGCGCGATGAATGGTGCTTTTTAGCATAGGCAGTACCGGCTAAAAAAGCACACAAAAGCAAAAGACTAATTAGGGTTAAATATCTTCTCATTCGCCGTTCCTAAGATATTTCTTTTGTTTTAAGTTTTTGTTAAATCGTAAATATTTTTCATTTAATTTTCATCTTCCCGGCAAAACCGCTTTTTTTGCGTCACTGACTTCTCTCAATAAGGTGATAGCTTTTGCTTTTGCCTTTCCGCTTTCACCTCAAAACACTACTTTTGCAAACTTTATAAAAATCAGTACTATGCTTAGAACACATACCTGCGGCGAATTAAACCTCGGAAACCTTGGCGAAACCGTGACTTTATGCGGCTGGGTGCAAAAATCGCGCGACCTGGGCGGCACTACTTTTATTGATGTGCGCGACCGCTACGGCCTTACCCAACTGGTTTTTAATGAAGATACAGCCGAAGCTATACGCGAAAAAAGCCGCAGCCTTGGTCGTGAGTTTGTGATAAAGGCTACTGGTAAAGTACTTGAACGTACCAACAAAAACCTTAAAATACCTACCGGCGAAATTGAAATTGCTGTTAGTGAAATTGAAATATTGAACGCGGCCAAAACGCCTCCTTTTATAATAGAGGATGAAACCGACGGCGGCGAGGAACTGCGCGCCAAATACCGCTACCTCGACCTGCGCCGCAACCCGATACGCAACAACCTGATGCTGCGCCACAAAATGGCCCAGGAAGTGCGTAAATATTTGGATAAGTTGAATTTCATCGAAGTAGAAACGCCTGTGCTCATCAAATCGACGCCTGAAGGCGCACGTGACTTTGTGGTGCCAAGCCGCATGAACCCCGGCGAGTTTTACGCGCTGCCGCAATCACCCCAAACCTTTAAACAATTGCTAATGGTAAGCGGGTTCGACCGCTATTTCCAGATTGTGAAATGCTTCCGTGATGAGGACCTTCGCGCCGACCGTCAGCCGGAGTTTACGCAGATAGACTGTGAAATGGCGTTCATCACCCAGGAAGATATATTGAATATCTTTGAAGGGTTGACCCGTCATTTGTTCAAAACCGTAAAAGGTATCGACCTTGCTTCGGTACCGCGAATGCAGTATGCCGATGCCATGCGTTTATATGGCTCCGACAAACCAGACTTACGTTTCGGGATGGAGTTTGTTGAGCTGAACGGCATTATGAAAGGCAAAGGGTTTAGCATTTTTGATAATGCCGAGCTAATAGTAGGCATCAACGCTAAAGGCTGCGCCGAATATACCCGCAAACAAATAGACGAGTTGGCGGAATGGCTCAAACGCCCGCAAATCGGTGCTACCGGCTTGATCTATTGCCGTTACGGAGCAGATGGTACATTAAAATCATCAGTTGATAAATTCTATGGCGAAGACGATCTGACAAACCTTGCCGCTGCATTTAGCGCCGAACCAGGTGACTTGATACTGATACTTGCAGGCCACAGCCAAAAAGTACGCAAACAACTGAACGAACTGCGACTGGAAATGGGCACACGCCTCGGTCTGCGCGATAAAAATACATTTGCGCCATTATGGGTGCTCGACTTCCCTTTATTAGAATGGGACGAAGAAACCGGCCGTTACCACGCTATGCACCACCCGTTCACCTCGCCAAAACCGGAAGACATCGGCATGCTGGATACCGAACCCGGCGATGTACGCGCCAATGCGTATGACCTTGTTATAAATGGCACCGAGATAGGCGGCGGTTCTATTCGTATTCACGACAGGACCTTACAGTCGCTCATGTTCAAGCACCTGGGCTTTTCGCCGGAGGAAGCACAAAAACAGTTCGGCTTTTTGATGGATGCCTTTGAATACGGCGCACCGCCGCATGGTGGCATAGCCTTCGGGTTCGACCGTTTGTGCTCTATTTTTGCGGGGCTCGATTCTATCCGGGATGTGATCGCCTTCCCGAAAAATAACTCGGGCCGCGATGTGATGATCGACACGCCGTCGACCATTTCGGATGCACAACTGAACGAATTGAAAATAAATACCACGGTTTAACATTTTTTAGCAATTGCGCTTAATTGTTTTTGCTATTTTGGCGGCATATTTAAAATAGATATAATTTTCAATTGAAAATTAAGTTATAGCGTTAAACAAACACATGAAGAGAAATTTTCTACTAATAAGCGGTTTAATTATTATCCTGTTCTCTGCCTGCAGAAAAGTTGTTAATGAGGATACCCAGGCAGCCATCGACGACAGAAAAATACAAGCCTATATAGCTGCCAACCACCTGAACATGACTAAGGATACATCAGGCATCTATTACCAGATCATAACATCAAATCCCGGCCCGCACCCTGATACTACCGATACCGTACAAGTTACCTATACCGGCAAATTACTGAACGGAACAGTGTTCGACACAGAGCAGGTAACTAATTTTGCTATGAACGAGCTGGTTACCGGCGCACAGGATGGCTTACTGCTTGTTGGGGCAAATGGCAAGGCACCTTATGCACGCATCACGTTTATCGTCCCTTCGAGGCTGGGTTATGGTCATATAAACTATGGTTCTGTACCTCCAAATTCGCCGTTGGTATTCACGTTCGACCTTATAGGGTTTTACCAGTAAAGATTGCCCAACCTCCTTTTTATTTGCAGCAAAAACCAGTGGCGAAGCCCCACTGCCGAATTGCTGTTTAAAAACCATTTACTGCATCAGGCGCGCTCAGCAGGTACAAGCGCAAAAGCGCACATCCGCGTTAATGAAAAACTTATCAACTGGGCCGATGTTATTTTTGTGATGGAATATCGACACAAGGCTATTCTTACGCAGAATTTTCCTTCAGCTATCAATAAAAAAATTGTTATTGTGCTCGAAATTGAGGATAATTATCACTTTAATGACCCGGAATTGATAGAAATTTTGCGCATCAGCCTTCAGGATTATCTATAAATTATCCCTTTATCTTTATTATTATAATTATCTCATAAATAGTATTTTACATATAACAACCCTATATGTGATACTTTTTTAACATATTTTATGATAATAGTATCATCATTTACAGACAACCTCATAATTTTTTTCAATAATTACAATAAGGGCAGTGAGGCACATTAAGATAATTTTAATTTTCCTTTATTTTTTTAATAATTTATCAATAAGGGTATTGACAAAATGTTTTTTATGATTTAAATTTAGGCACCTGATTTAATTAAACATGACCCGTACTCGTTTCAAAAAGGTGCTATTGGTTGCTCCTGAAATAAATTCATGCCAATTGAATGCTAACTATAAAAATGTTAAGCATATCCACGCCATAAACCAGGTATTCCCCTCCATATATGAGTTAAATCCAACCCTCATTGTTTTGGATTATAACTATATTAATAAGGACATTGAAAAAATAGTGCGCCGCATACGCACCAACACTTTCTATAACAAAATAAAGATCTGCTGCTACAAATCTAAAGTTGAGCCCAGGGCTGATGAGCTGTTAAAAGCAATTGGGGTAGATTATTTTATTTACGAAGAAGAACTTCAGTCGATCCAGAAAAGCAAAAACATACTCGGCGTTTTCACCGAGATTTTCGACCGCCCGGTGGTTGGTATGCTGACCAATGTATCCAATTAATCACCTTCTGCATCTGAATAAAGATCAATTAGCCTAAGCGACTAATTGATCCATTCAAATTTTGTATAAGGCACCAATACTTCAGGTACTTTAATCCCGTTTTCAGCCTGGTTATTTTCCAGTAAAGTAGCTACAATACGTGGCAAGGCCAATGCGCTGCCATTTAGCGTATGCGCCAATTGTGTTTTACCCTCTGCATTACGGAAACGCAGCTTCAAGCGGTTACTCTGGAAAGTTTCGAAGTTTGATACAGACGATACCTCCAGCCAGCGCTGCTGTGCAGCACTCCAGGTTTCCATATCATAGGTTAATGCTGATGCAAAACCCATGTCACCGCCACATAAGCGCAATACACGGTATGGCAGTCCAAGGCTCTGCAGCAGGCCCTGCACATGCGCGCTCATCTGCTCTAATACTTCATAAGATACATCAGGATGTACTATCTGCACTATCTCCACCTTATCAAACTGGTGTAAACGGTTAAGCCCACGTACATGCGCGCCATAAGAACCTGCCTCACGGCGGAAGCATGGCGTATAGCCGCAGTTTTTAACAGGTAGTTCATCAGCCTTTAATATCACATCCCGGTACAGGTTGGTAATAGGGACTTCGGCAGTTGGGATGAGGTATAAATTATCCAAACCAACAAAATACATCTGCCCTTCTTTATCCGGTAATTGGCCTGTGCCAAAACCTGAGGCTTCGTTAACCATCAGCGGCAGCATACGCTCGCTGTAACCGGCTTTCTCGGCTTCATCCAAAAAATAGGTAATCAGCGCCCTTTGCAACTTGGCCCCTTTGCCCTTATAAACCGGGAAACCTGCCCCGGTTATTTTTACACCCAGTTCAAAATCTATCAAATCGTATTTAGCGGCCAGTTCCCAGTGCGGTAAGGCGTTGCCGGGTAGTTCGGGTTTTTTGCCGTTTTCCAGCACAATCTCGTTTTCTTCGGGTGTTAGGCCTTTAGGCACGGATGAATGCGGAAGATTAGGCAATAGCACCAATTTTTGCTGTAACTCTTCCTCAATTGCGGTCGATTGCTCATTAAGTTTTTTTAGTTCTTCCTTCCAAACAAGGGTATTGGCCTTTATGGCTTCGGCTTCATCTTTTTTGCCGCTGCGTATCAGCTCACCTATCTGCTTGGCTGCTGCATTAGCCTGTGCCGAAACACTATCCGACTGGTTTTGAGTTGAACGACGTTTTTCATCAAGACCGATGATCTCATCAACCAAAGCCGGCTGTTTAAAATTTTTTACAGCCAAACGTTCCAAAACTTGTTCCCGGTTATCGCGGATATAACTAACTTGCAGCATTATTTTTTAATTTTTAGCAAAGATATAAATAAGTCCATAGTCCATAGTCCATAGTCCATAGTTATTTGCGCAATTGCTATGGTCTATCGTCCATGGACCATGGACAAGCAAAACTATGAACTCAACCGGCAAACTATTCCTCGTCCCTACCCCCATCGGCAATTTGGAGGACATGACCTTTAGAGCAATCCGTGTGCTTAAAGAAGCTGATTTGATACTGGCTGAGGATACCCGTACATCTGCACCGTTGCTGAAGCATTTCGATATTCAAAAAAAAGTTTTTGCGCACCATCAGCATAACGAGCATCAATCTTCAAACGAGATAGTTAAATTTTTAAAAGAAGGCAAGAACGTGGCATTAATATCAGATGCCGGTACGCCTGCTATCTCCGATCCCGGTTTTTACCTGGTGCGCGAGGCTTTGAAAAATGACTTGCAGGTTGAATGCCTGCCGGGTGCAACGGCGTTTGTGCCGGCGCTGGTGAACTCCGGTTTCCCTACAGACCGGTTTTGCTTTGAAGGTTTTTTACCATTGAAAAAAGGCCGGCAAACCCGCTACAAAACATTAAGCGAAGAAGATCGTACCATTATATTATACGAGTCGCCGCACCGGTTGCTGAAAACACTGGAAGAAATGGTTACTTATTTTGGTGCAGAAAGACAAATATCGGTATCACGCGAGCTGACCAAAATGTTCGAGGAAACAGTCCGTGGTACTGTTGAGGAAGTAAAAACTTATTTTGAAACACACCCCGTAAAGGGCGAGTTTGTGATATGTGTGGCCGGCAAATAATATTTTAATAACATGAATGATTATCTAACCAGTGTACATAAGCGCTTCAAATCCTATAAAGAACTCGGCCAGAAAACATTCGACCAACTAAATGATGAGGGCTTGTTCTGGCAATATAACGCAGAAAGCAATAGCATTGCCATTATTGTGCAACACCTTGCAGGCAACATGATCTCGCGCTGGACTGATCTTTTAACAAGTGACGGCGAAAAGCCCTGGCGGCACCGCGATGAGGAATTTGAAACAGTTTTGTCTGATAAACGCGAATTACTGGATAGGTGGAATGAGGGCTGGAAATGTCTTTTTGAAACATTCGAAACTTTAAAGGAAGACGACTTGCAAAAGACCATTTACATAAGGAGCGAACCTCACACGGTGATCGATTCCATTAACCGCCAATTGGCACATTGCGCCTATCACATTGGCCAGGTTGTATTTATAGGAAAGATGGTAGCGGGTTCGGGTTGGGAATCGCTCTCGATTCCAAAAGGTGGCTCGGAAACCTTCAATGAGCAAACTTTTACCGGCCGGAAAACCTCCATTTAAACTGGATTCTCGTTTTGGCTACAAAAACCCGCAGTTAGGTTACAAGCAACTGTTGGCATCTGCTCACCTTTGTTGTGTTATTTATTTAAAACATAAAATCATGACACATCAAAAGGATAATAATAAAGTTTGGTTCATTACAGGCGCATCACGTGGTTTTGGGCGCGTTTGGGCCGATGCCGCGCTTAAACGTGGCGATAAGGTAGCTGCCACAGCACGTAAACTGGACAGCATCGCCGACCTCAAAGAAAAATATGGCGCAAACGTTTTGACGCTTGAGCTTGACGTGACCAAGCCCGACCAAGTCAAAGCAGCCGTGACACAAGCTTACGATCATTTCGGGAGGCTCGATATCGTGCTTAATAATGCCGGCTATTCGCTTGTCGGTACGATTGAGGAAGCCAGTGCGGATGAAATAAGGGCACTTTATGAGACGAATGTTTTAGGTCCGGTTGCTGTTATCCAGGCCGTATTGCCATTACTACGCGAGCAGGGTGGTGGTCATATTCTTGGCACGTCAAGCGGCCTTGGCCATGTCACGTTGCCGGTGATCGGCTATTACTGTTCCTCAAAATGGGCATTCGAAGCTATACACGAAAGCCTGGCTATCGAGGTTAAAGACTTTGGCATAAAAGTAACCATTATTGAGCCCGGCGCTTATGCCACCGAATTCGGCAGCCAGGAGTCGTTGAAATTTGCGCCTGGCCTTGATATCTACACAAATTTTAAAGAACAGTTTTTTGGTAGATTGAGGGGAATGAAAAGAGGTGATCCCGATGCAACACCCGATGCGATATTTAAAGTGGTCGATTCGGAAAACCCGCCTTTGCGAATTAATTTGGGCAGTAATAACTTGCCTTGGGTACGCACTGCTTATGCTGAGCGACTGGCAACATGGGAAGAATGGAATGATGTTTCCATAGCGGCGCAAGGTGAACCTAAATAATTCTTCGATATAAAAAACTAAACATAAAATTATGACAACACATCATAAACGCATCGCGCTGGTTACAGGGGCTAACCAGGGAGTTGGTTTGCAGGTAGCGAAAGAACTCGTGGCGCACGGTGTCACCGTATTGGTTGGATCGAGGAATTTTGAGCGTGGCGAGGCCGCAGCTAAAGAGATCGGGCCAGGCGCCATAGCAATACAGCTTGACGTAACAGACCGTGTTTCTATTGCCGATGCGGCAAAGCGCATCCGGACGGAATTTGATCGCCTCGACCTGCTGGTTCAGAACGCGGCCATTTCAAATACCAGGAAGGGCAGTTTGCCCGTTCAGGAATACTTCAAGATAAGCCGGGCAAGCAACGCATCCCTAGATGAAGTTCGCGCGGTCTGGGAGACCAACGTGTTTGGCGTACTCGCCGTTTACCAGGCAATGCTCCCGCTCTTGCGCGAGTCGTCGGATGCCCGTATCGTCAACGTATCGAGCGGTGTGGGTTCACTGGCAGAGAATGCGAACCCGGCCCATCCTTATCACCCGATGTTCGGTCCCGTTTACCCTGCATCCAAGGCCGCGCTAAACGCGATAACGCTTGCAATGATGATTGAACTAGAGTCGACCGGGATCAAAATCAACCTGGTCTCTCCCGCCCACACCAAGACGAACCTCAATGGTTATTCGGGGAGGGAGTCAGTTGAAGACGGCTCTCGCGAGGTGGTGCGTGTTGCGCTGCTTGGCCCGGATGGCCCGACAGGCACATTTACGCGTTGGGAAAATACAACCATCCCGTGGTAGCAGCAACAAGGACGATTACAGTTAATAAAGAAGTATATTCGTATTCCAAAATGAAAAAGGCAGAGCATATTCATCAAAAAATTGATTCTTTAACCGAAGTACACCAGGCTTTTGGCTTACCCAAGCCTTTACATCCTTTGATTAGCCTGATAAATACATCCGATAGCGAATTTGAAATGAGTGCGCCATCAGGTCCGCATGTGCTGAAATTTTATAAAATATCTTATCGGCCAAAGCTCAGCGGAAAATTAAAATATGGCCAGCATTATTATGATTTTGATGAAGGAGGGTTAATGTTCGCTTCTCCCGGCCAGGTAATCGGCAGCAATGAAAATCATGAAAACAATGAAAAGCATTGTGGTTGTGCTTTGCTGATACATCCGGACTTTTTTTGGAATTACCCCCTGGCTAAAAAAATAAAGCAATATGGCTTCTTTTCTTATGCCACAAATGAAGCATTGCACCTGTCGGATAAGGAGAAGGCAACCATCCTTTCCATTTTTAAAATTATTGAAGAAGAGTTAAACAGCAGGATAGACGATTTTAGCCAGGATGTAATTATCTCCCAAATTGAGTTATTGTTGAATTACGCTAACCGCTTTTACAAGCGCCAGTTTATTACCCGTAAGGCGGTAAACAGTGATCTGTTGCAAAAGTCAGAGGAAGTTTTGGATACGTATTTCAACAGCGAAATGTCTTTGAGCCAGGGAATACCGACAGTTCACTACCTTGCAGAGAAGCTGAATATATCACCGAGTTATTTAAGTGATATGCTGCGTTCCCTTACCGGGCAAAATGCGCAGCAGCATATACATCATAAACTCATCGAAAAAGCGAAAGAAAAATTATCAACCACCACCTTATCTGTAAGCGAAGTGGCCTACGAGCTGGGCTTTGAACATCCACAATCCTTCAGCAAGCTATTCAAAACAAAAACTAACCTGTCGCCATTGGAATTCAGGCGGTCTTTTAATTGAAACTCTGCGTTGCTCCGTGCCTGCTCTGTGACCTCTGTGGTTAATTTTTTTTACCACAGAGGTCACAGAGTTTTTTTTCACAGAGGGACACAGAGAAGTTAGGAGTTTGCTTATTTCCTACCGTAAACACTTTGCAAATAAGCCTCAACAGTAACCGGCTTACGGCCTAAAACCGTTTCCATTTCGTTACTGATATTTGCAAATTCACCCTCTTCGGCCGCCTTGCTGAAGCTTGCCACTAACCCAACAATCTCATCCGGAACACCGGCACCGCTAAGCGCAGCTTTAAATTCATCAACCGACGGGGAAACATAAACGATAGGTTTACCGGTTATATTTTTTATTATTTCAGCTATCTGTCCCCAGCCTAATACTTCCGACCCGGTAAATTCAAGACTTTTGTCATTGTACTTTCCGGTTTCGTCCAGTAGAATATTTGCGCCGGCTTCTGCCTGGTCTGTTCGTACGGCGTAAGCAGTTTTGCCATCACCGGCGGGCAGGTAAATGGTATGGTTCTCTAATAAATGCTCACCTGCAAAAATGGGGATCATATCTGCATAAATGCTGTGTTGCAATAACGTGTAGGTCAATCCTGATGATTTGATTTTCTCTTCCGTTTTCAGGTGACCTTCCCCCACAAAGCTGATCGGCGAAGTTTCTGTTTCATTCTTCCGCTGAAAGCTGGTATAAAGGATGTGTTTAACACCCGCTTCAACAGCCGCATTTACTACGTTTTCCTGCTGACCGATGCGGTTATGCAGGTCGTTGCCCGATACCAGGTACAATTTGTCAATATCTTTAAATGCGCCCACCAGTGATGTATAGTCATCATAACTACCTACGTGTACGGTTACGCCTTTGGCTTTAAAATCGACTGCTTTGGCTACATCCCTTGCCAGAATGTGGATATTTGCGGGGGTTGGTTTTCTTTAACAGGCTTTCAACTACCGCTTTTCCAAGCTGGCCGGTAGCGCCCGTTACTAAAATGTTGCTCATTGTTTTTCTTATTTTTAATTATTAAAATCCATTAGTTACCTTTGGAGAGTTAAAGGTAAATAGTAACTTAGGGTTAAACAAGAAGGCACTTTGACAACACCCACTTACCTGGGCGTAACTAATATTGAAATACAGCAGTTTATGATTGAAGAAAATTATAAAAAATTTAGCGGGTTAGAGGATTGCCCGGTACGTAACGTGCTCGACCGTGTCGGCGACAAATGGTCGATACTCATCATATCCATTTTAGGCGAGTGCGGCACCACGCGGTTTAACCAGTTGAACCAAAAGATAGGCAACATTTCGCAAAAAATGCTCACCGTAACCTTAAGGACACTGGAAGCCGATGGGCTGGTGCGCCGAACCATTTATCCCGAGATACCTCCACGCGTGGAATATAACCTTACGCCGATGGGCAAAAGCCTGCTGCCTGCCATTGAGGGCTTGACCCATTGGGCACAGGAAAATATGCCGGCCGTACTGGCTTCTCGGGAGCAGTATAAAAACCGGGAGCGCATTAGTATTTCATGATGCTTACGGCAAAAATCCTATCTTTACCAGCCGGGAAATGACATGCAATACCCCCGCTGAATGAAAAAAAACATCCTCCTCGCCATCTTCTCGGGCCTGCTGCTTTGGATAGCCTGGCCGCCTACCCCCTACACTTCGTGGCTGCTATTTTTTGGTTTTGTGCCGATGCTGGTGGCTATGGAAAATATTATCCGTTCAAGCGCAGCCAACAAGGGACGGAAGATATTCGGCACTACTTTTCTTGGCTTTTTTATATGGAATACCCTGTGTATTTACTGGGTATATAATTCGTTAAAGGTCATCGGCCCTGTTACGGCGGTTCCTATCAGCCTGATTCCGTATTCGCTCGGGCCTTTGCTTATGTCAAGCGCTTGCTGGTTATATTACCGTATGCGGTTAAGTACAAACCGTGGACTAAGCTTGTTTGGTTTATTGTGTTTCTGGATCGGTTATGAATACCTGCACCAAACCTGGGACCTGGCCTTCCCGTGGATGACGCTGGGTAACGGCTTCGCGGTAAACCACCAATGGATACAATGGTATGAGTACACCGGCGTTTACGGCGGCACGGTTTGGATATGGATAGTAAACATCCTGGTTTTCCTAATCTATATCGGCTTACGCGAACGGGGCAGCAAAAAACTACGGATGGGATTGATTACTGCTTTTGTGCTGGTGATCATGTTGCCGTTAAGCTATTCGCTTTATACCTATTATTCATACCAGGAACAGCCTGATCCGTCAGATATAGTGGTAGCGCAGCCTAATATCGATCCATATGAAAAAGAGGGTGATATCCCGCCAATGAAACAGTTGGATATATTGACTCATATCTCCGACTCTATTGGCCAACCCAATACGGAGTTCTTTATCTGGCCTGAAACTGCCATAGATAGCGAAGTTGACGAGGATAGCTTTCGCACCAGTAACTTCTATACAAACATTCAGCATTTCTTAAATAAATATAAAAACGGAAACGTATTAACCGGTGCCGAAACCTTTAAATTATACAACTATCGCGCAACCAAAACCGCCAGCCCGACTGACAAGCCCGGCCAGTATTACGACGATTTTAATGCCGCAGTAAACATCGAGAACTCTGCCGAATTGCCGTTCTATCATAAGTCAAAGCTTGTTCCGGGTGCGGAATCATTACCATTTGGCGATATGCTTTTCTTTTTGAAACCCGCATTCGAGCATTTCGGCGGCGCAGTGGGCAGCTATGGCAGCCAGGCATCACCAAGTGTATTTTATTCGCAGGAGGGAATCGGGGTAGACCCAGTTATCTGTTACGAATCTATCTGGGGCGAATACGTAGGCGAGGCCGTTCGCAAAGGTGCTCAGTTTATTGCCATTATCACTAACGATGGCTGGTGGGAAAATACTTCAGGGAAAGACCAGCACCTCGATTATGCCAAACTGCGCGCTATTGAAACCCGGCGCTGGGTATGCCGCTCGGCCAATACAGGTATTTCGGCATTTATAAACCAGCGCGGCGATATTGTGCAGCAAACCAAATGGTGGGTAAAAACTGCCATAAAACAGGATATAAACCTGAACGAGCATTTAACCTTTTATGTGCTTTACGGCGATTACATACCTAAAACTGCTTGTGCTTTGGCGATAGCGGGGATAGTATATTTGCTAATAGCCAAAGTGAAGTCGACAGCCAAACGCAAGAAGGCTGTTGTTTAAATTATATTACCTCTATCAATTACCGCTCCGCTCCAAAATAAAATGCAGCAGGTCATGAATAGGCTGTTTGATGATTTTACCTACACGTACACCATTTTCATTGCATAGTTCGGTCAATTCATCGGTAAAAATGTAAGCTATCGAGCCTACAAAATTGCATTTATAGCGGTTATATTGCGGGTACGACTTTATATTGGTGTCGATGAATTCTAACAGTCCGCTGTTGAGTACTTTTTTACCGTACTCGGTATCCCGTATCTCTCCTAAAAACTTTGCAAATGATGCCAGGTACGAGTTTCCACCGGGTTTTTGGTACACGTTTTTGATTACCGTTTCGCGGTCCAGGTGATAAGTTTCATCAAATTTTATGCTGATATCATGCGGCATGTTACCATATAAAAAATCGGTTACCAGCATTTTGCCAAACCAGGTGCCCGATCCCTCATCACCCAATACAAAACCCAGTCCATGCTTGCCGGCATGTATGTCCTCACCATCAAAAAACGAAATATTCGACCCTGTTCCCAATACACAGCAAAGTCCTTTTTCATGCCCGCAGGTTGCATAAGCCGAACCCAACAAGTCACTGTCGACACTAATAAATGCTTTCGGAAATAACTGGCTGATGGCATTTGATACGATCTCGTGCCTGTCGGGGCTTGAGCAGCCTGAACCGAAAAAATATATCTCGTCTACTTTATCTGCATAAGCTACCAAATCTGAAGCCTGTTCCTGGATAACTTTTGAAATTTCTTTTTCTGACAGAAAGTAAGGATTAAGCCCGGCGGTTTTAAAGAGTTTGGTTTCGTTCTGCGGTAAGGCAAGCAACCAGTCGGTTTTTGACGATCCGCTATCGGCAACTAAAATCATGAAGCAAATGTAGTTTAACTAACATCATTTGCAAAAAATTCTTCCAATGCTTTGTGACTGATGGGTTTATGCAGGAAATGGACTACATGCTTATTTACAAGGGATTTTTTTATGTCGGTAGGATCGAGTGACGACGAAAGCATAAAGATTTTGATATCTTCTTTATTTTCGATGGAAAGCCTGTCATACTCATCCAAAAACTCAAAGCCGCTCATCATCGGCATACGGATGTCAAGAAAAATTACGTCGGGCTTAATGGTGCCTATACGCAACGATTCGATCGCATCATCAGGCGATTGGCGGATGATTACGTTTTCGGCAAAATTGCCATTCTCTAATATTTTGCTTGTAACAAAGTTATCGATGTAGTTATCATCAATAATCAAGCAGGTTTTATAACGTACAGGCATCAATCAAAAATAACTTATTTTAAATATAACTATAAAGCACATTTAGCATTATATGGAATATTTTTTACTGAGAATAAATTTTCCGTTGCATAATATGTAATTTTCGCTTCGTAAAACAACATAAAATTCATTTTCAGGTATTTATACTCGTTTTTATAAAATAAGTTGCTTTTTGTAAAACTTTTTTTGATTTTACACAGCTATACAAACTGTTAAACAAAAACAGAAGTAATTTTTATAATTTCCCGCATGAAAAAATTCAGGATTATTGCCATTTTTTCTTTGATCGTATTTCTTATGCAAACATATTCTACCGATGCCGTAACCCCAGGCAGAATAGCTTATACGGTAACTTTCCCCTACGCGCAGGCACAATACGCCGATATTGAAATGAATATCAGCGGCCTTAAGCAAAATACCCTGATATTGAAGATGCCTGTTTGGACACCCGGCTCCTACCTGGTGCGTGAGTTTGAGAAAAATGTAGAATCGTTTAGCGTAAGTGAAAATGGCGAGTCGGTGCCATTTGTAAAAACCCGTAAGAACTGGTGGAGTATAAACCTGCATGGGAAAACCTCCATTACCGTTAAGTATCGGGTGTATTGCAAAGAGATATCGGTGCGTACCAGTACGGTAGATGCATCGCATGCTTTCCTTTCATCAACGGGTATCTTTATGTACCCTGAAGATATGCTGCACAATTCTTCAACTATTCATATACTACCTTATAAAGGATGGACAAAAATCTCAACCAGCCTCGACATGGTTAATAACGACCCCTTTACCCGTTATGCCCCGAATTATGATATTTTATTCGATTCGCCTATTGAAGTTGGCAACCAGGATGTTTTCAACTTTAAAGCTGCCGGTATAAACTATGAGGTTTGCATGGTTGGCGGCGGAAATTACGACCAGGAAAAACTGAAAACCGACATGGCCAAAATTGTTGAGCAGGAAACAGCGGTATATGGCGAAAATCCGAATAAACATTATGTATTTATTGTGCATAATTACTCATTCAGCGGTGGTGGTTTGGAACATTTAAGCTCGTGTGTATTGGGGCCCGTGCGCGACAGGTATAATACGCCGGCAGGCTACCAGGGGTTTTTAACACTTGTTTCGCACGAACATTTCCATTTATGGAATGTAAAAAGGCTACGCCCCATAGCGCTTGGCCCATTTGATTATGATAACGAAAATTACACCACCGATTTATGGATAGCTGAAGGCTTCACTGCGTATTATGAGGATATTACCTTGCGGCATGCAGGATTAATAGATTCTGCTAATTACCTTAATGTGCTTTCGAATGACATTAATTCGGTAGAAAATGCCGCGGGCCGCAAATATCAATCTCTTTCTGAAGCCAGTTATGATGCCTGGATAAAAGCCTATCGACCGGATGAGAATACAGCAAATACTACGATATCCTACTATAACAAAGGGTCGGTGATAGCTATGCTGCTCAACCTGGAGATCATTAATGATAGTAATGCTAAATATTCATTAGATGATGTGATGCGCTATATGTACACCGAGTATTACAAAACCAAAAAACGCGGTTATACTGATAGCGAGTTTAAGGCTGGGCTTGAAAAATTCGCCGGCAAAAATCTTGATGCGTTTTATAAAAAATATGTATACGGCACAGACGATATCGACTATAATAAATACCTGGGCTACGCGGGTTACCAGGCAAGTGATGAACTTGCTGCGGTAAATGAGCCGTATTTAGGAGCAGCAAGTACAAATGCCGGCGGAAAAATAATAGTTACTTCCGTATCGCGCAATAACCCGGCATGGATAGCCGGCATTAACGCCGAAGACCAGGTAACCGCAATTGACGGCAATACGGTAACAAGTATGCAGAACGCCTTAAATGATAAAAAGCCCGGCGATAAAATAACGGTTACGGTATTACGCGACGGTATCTCAATGGATATGCCAGTTACTTTGGTCCGCAATCCGCAGGTAAAATATAAGATCAGCTCCCTGGCAACTGTTACCCCTAAACAGCTCATGGTGCGCAATAAATGGCTAAAATTATAGGCCTCGCCTGTGATTTATAGTTAATTTATTAATTATTAAAACAGTGCAGCATTAGTGCTGTTCTATTTTCAGTTGATTATAATTTTAATAAAATACTTCGCCATGAATTCGTTATTATATATTATTGCCGGTATACTTTTGGTTGGTTGGGCCTTAGGGGTATTTATTTTTGCCGCCAATGGCATCATACATATATTACTGGTAATTGCTATTATCGCGCTGGTATTGGGCATTATCAGGCGGCCGACTGCGGTGTAAAGTATTACTCGCGCCGTTCTTGTACTGGTAGCATCGGATAGTACTTCAATTCATACTCGTGTATCAAAATACTTAAACGTAATAATTCATTCGATTCCTCATCTGATCTGTCTTCCTTCTGAATTAAGTTGTATACCACAGCTAAAACTGTTTCGTACTGGTCATCTGTTTCGATATGATCTGACATACTTATAATATTAAATCATTTATCAATACACGAGATACTATTCGGCAAATTTTTTCGAGCATTTACTACCTTTGACCTCATGGATATGTGCGCAGGACTCGAATTTAACCTCTTAGGGCAAAACTTATTATTACTCCCTCAAAAAGCCATCTTCTGGCAGCAGGAAAAAGCATTAATCGTTGCTGATGTTCATTTGGGTAAAGTGGGCCATTTTCGCAAGGCCGGTATAGCCGTGCCACGTGATATGGAGCAGGATGATTTGGCTGTTCTGTCGGACCTTATTGAAGAACACCACCCCCAGAAGATCATTTTTTTGGGCGACCTGTTTCACAGCGATATGAATGCCGACTGGGAATGGTTTGTATTATGGCGAAAGCATTTCCCAAAACTTCAGCTTATCCTTATTAAAGGCAACCATGATATTATCCACGACAGGCATTACCTCGAACTTAATGTAGAATTGCATAAATCGCTTGGTATAGGGCCTTTTTTAATGCTCCACCATCCTTTGGACAGTGTTCAGCAACTTATGGTAGAACACTATGTACTTTGCGGGCATATACATCCCGGCGTTAGCCTTTCGGGCAAAGCAAGGCAGCATCTTACTCTCCCATGCTTTGCTTTCGGCGAAAAACAGGCTATATTGCCATCATTCGGCAAATTCACCGGCCGCGTAGCCATCCGCGACCAGAAGACCGACCGCATTTTTGCCGTGGTACAGAATAAGATAATGGCTATAGCCTAAAACTGTGTTAATGTGTTTGCAGGTATTTAGTTACGTCTTCGTTTACCTCGCCTGTAAACTCGTTAGGTTTAATCAGTTTCCAGGTAACCCCGTCAAGCAAAAAGTAGCAAGGCACTCTATGTATCTGCCAATTCTTCATATTGCTCGACGCATCACCTTTCAAATCAGAAACCTGTGTCCAGCTCAATCCATCTTCTTTAACTGCATTCTTCCAAACAGCCGCATCAGTATCCAAAGAGCAACTTATAATTCCCATAGCTTTATTTTCTAAGCCGGCATGCAACATCATGTTTAAATACTTGTGGCTCGAACGGCAATCCTTATAATCAGAGCGCCAGAATTCAAGCAATATCACTTTCGTATGAATACTTTTTGGATCGAACGGTTTCCCGTCGAGCGTATTCCCAACCAGTGGCGGAGCGGTTGCTCCAGGCACAAGCTTGTTTAAAGTAGCAAACTTATCCCCCTCCTCAATGCCTTCGGGGGTTTTCTTTTCCTCGTCGCTAAACTTCTGATAAATAGGATAATAAATACCAGGGCTCGCGTCATAATCCAATTGGTACATAATATGGGCAGCTACGTGATTTTGCAAATTTTGATCCACAAATACTTTTAAGGCTTCCGCCATGGCAGTATCACGCGCGGCAAGCGCCTCGTTTAAATTTTCAGTGGCCTCTAACAATTCATCATGTGATAATTGTCCACTATTAAGCTTTAATACACTTTTCTCAATGATTTGTGCTGATGCTAACGACTTTTGATTAGCAATGGCATAGTATGCCGAAAGCTCGTTTTGTATAGATGATGATGATTGAATTATAGGATACTGGTGCGCTGATTCGGGAAGTGCCGTTAAGATATAATCGCCAGGTTCCAGGTAAATATCGTAGCCTGGCAAACGGGTATCGTGGGGGCTATCCTGCATGATGCGTACTTTATAATAACCGGCAGAATCGATGATCTTGTGAAAATGAAATTTGCCAAAATCGATATTCTCAGTAAATTTTGTATTACCCGAGCCATCCTTTATAATAACTGTCCCACTGGTAAAACCATTCACGGTGCCGGTAATATCAGTAAACTTTTTGTGGCAACCACTCAAAATAGCTGCAAATAAAACGAGGTGTAAATATTTCATATAAATGATTAAAATAAGGTTTCTAAATATAAAGCAAGAACCATTAACTGCAAATTATCATTGCAGCTTAGATTGTTTCTAAATAATTATTTATCCGCTAATTAGCCGCGGCCATTTATATCTTTTAGTATTTAATAGATACTTTTGCGCCAATAAATCTAATCTGTAATGAGCGAATTTAAACAAACCTTTAATTCATCATTGGGCAAAAAGCTTATCATGGCTTTAACAGGGTTGTTTTTATGTACATTTTTAATTGTGCATTTAGGCGGCAACCTGCTATTGTTCAAAAATGACGATGGTTTTGGCTTTAACGTGTATGCAAACTTCCTGACGCATTTCCCGCCGATAGAAGTTGTTGCCTACTTCCTGTACCTGTGTATTATTGTGCATAGCATATATGCGCTGATACTGACCGTGAAAAACCGCCGCGCAAGGCCGGTTGGTTATGCTGTAGTGAACAAATCGCCGGCTACCTGGCAATCAAAAAACATGGGCATTTTAGGCTCTATCCTGTTGCTGTTTATTGTAATACACATGAGCGACTTTTGGTACGCCTACAAATACGGCAACAAGATAGGTTACAAAGAGTACCGCACCGATCTGTCATCGGGTATAACCACATCATCAGACTTTACGCCAACCTCGCCTGATTTTGAAAACTCTGTACAAACAGAAAACAATACCGAGATCGTTCGGGTAAAGGACCTGCATGCGCGTGTTACGGAAAGCTTTAGCAGGTTGTGGTATGTGGCATTTTATGTGATTGCAATGGGCGCTGTGTCGTTCCACCTGCTGCATGGGTTCCAGAGCGCATTCCGAACGCTGGGATGGGTGCACCGCAAATACACGCCAATTGTTGAGTTTATAGGCACCTGGCTATTCGCGGTAATTATTCCGCTGGGCTTCGCGCTGATGCCGATTGTGTATTATATATCGGGTAGATAATATTAGTTGATTAGTTAAATGGTTGATTAAGTTGATTACGTGAATAGTTTTAAACCACTCTCTAATCAACCCAATCAACTACTCACAAACAGATAAATTAGTTAAATAGTTGATTAAGTTGATTAAGTGAATAGTTTAAAACCACTCTCTAATCAACTTAATCAACTACTCACAAACAATAATATTAGTTAAAATGGTTTATTAAGTTGATTAGTTTAGTGGTTTAAAATTTCCCAAAACCATTCACCTAATCAACTCAATCAACCAATAACCAAACATAACATGAGTTTAAATGCTAAAATTCCTGAAGGCCCATTAGCCGAAAAATGGAGCAAGCATAAATTTAATTTAAAGCTGGTTAACCCGGCCAACAAACGGAAGTACAACATTATTGTGGTGGGTACGGGTTTGGCAGGCGCTTCGGCGGCAGCTACATTGGCCGAATTGGGCTATAATGTAAAGGCATTCTGTTTCCAGGATAGCCCGCGCCGTGCGCACTCCATTGCCGCGCAGGGCGGTATTAATGCTGCAAAAAACTACCAGAATGATGGCGACAGCGTTTTCCGCTTGTTTTATGATACGATAAAAGGCGGCGATTTCCGTGCCCGCGAAGCCAACGTGTACCGTTTGGCCGAAGTATCGGTTAATATCATCGACCAATGCGTGGCGCAAGGCGTTCCCTTCGCACGTGAATACGGTGGTTTGCTTGATAACCGGTCTTTTGGCGGCGCGCAGGTATCGCGTACCTTCTACGCCCGTGGCCAAACAGGACAGCAACTGTTGTTGGGCGCTTATTCGGCCCTTAACCGCCAGATACATCACGGTAAAGTGAAAATGTACACCCGAACCGAAATGCTGGATGTAGTAGTGGTTGATGGACACGCGCGTGGTATAGTTACCCGCAGCTTAACAACCGGCGAAATTGAAACACACAGCGGCCATGCCGTTCTGCTTTGTACTGGTGGTTACGGTAATGTATTTTACTTGTCGACTAATGCAGCCGGTTCTAACGTAACAGCTGCCTGGCGGGCACATAAACGTGGTGCTTTCTTTGGGAACCCATGCTATACACAGATACATCCAACCTGTATCCCGGTAACCGGCGACCACCAATCGAAACTGACGTTGATGTCGGAATCGTTGCGTAATGATGGTCGTGTTTGGGCGCCAAAAACCGTTGAAACTGCCGAAAAACTACGCAAAGGCCAGTTAAAGGCCAGCGATATAAAAGAAGAAGACAGGGATTACTTCCTGGAAAGAAAATACCCGGCGTTCGGTAACCTTGTTCCGCGCGATGTGGCATCACGTAACGCTAAGGAAATGGTCGATGAAGGTCGCGGCGTAGGCGGATCAGGCGTTGCTGTATTTCTGGATTTTGCTGACGCGATTAAGCGTTTGGGTAAAGACACGGTATCGGCTAAGTATGGTAACCTGTTCGATATGTACTATCAAATCACCGACGAGGACCCTTACACCCAGCCGATGCGTATTTATCCTGCAGTACACTATACCATGGGTGGCCTTTGGGTTGATTATAACCTGAGCACCAATGTACCGGGCTTATATGCTTTAGGCGAATGTAATTTCTCCGATCACGGTGCGAACCGCTTAGGTGCTTCGGCACTGATGCAGGGTTTGGCTGATGGTTATTTTGTGATTCCTTATACTATAGGCGATTATTTAGCCCAAATAGGCCCAAAACCGGTTGACGAAAAGCACCCGGCATTTGAAAAAACAAAGCAGGACGTTATCGAGCGCATCAACACTTTGTTATCGCTTAAAGGCACCAAAACGGTTAACGAATACCACCGCGAGCTTGGACATATTATGTGGGAATACTGCGGCATGGCGCGCACCGAAGAGGGATTGACAATAGCATTAGACCTGATACAGGCTTTGAAAGCTGATTTCTGGAAAAATGCCATTGTTGTCGGCGAAAACGAAGAAGTAAATGCTTCGCTTGAACGTGCAGGCCGTGTAGCAGACTTTATAGAGTTGGGCGAACTGATGGTTGTTGACGCACTGATGCGCCGGGAATCGTGCGGCGGGCATTTCAGGCTTGAATCGCAAACACCGGATGGCGAAGCGCTTCGCGACGATGAGCACTTTGCCTTCGTAGCTGCCTGGGAATACAAAGGCGACGATGTGCCTGAGGAAATGCACAAGGAAGCACTGGAATTTGAATATGTTCATTTAACGCAACGAAATTACGCTTAGGGAAGATTTGAGACGTGAGATTTGAGATATGAGACTAAAAATTTAATTGTATGCATAACCTGAAAGAACTCAAGATCTGGAATAAGTCAATCGATTTGGCTGTTGATGTATATAAAGCGACATCAAATTTCCCAAGTGACGAAAGATTTGGATTGACCAGTCAATCAAGACGTGCGGCAGTCTCTATCCCTTCGAATATTGCTGAAGGTGCTGGCAGAAATTCAAATAAAGAGTTTTCTCACTTCTTGGGTATTGCTAATGGCTCGTCTTACGAACTGCAAACCCAATTGGTTATCTCAAACAGGTTAAATCTGTTAAATGACGAAGTATTGAACAGCCTATTAAACCAAATAGGCGAATTGCAAAAAATGAACTATTCATTTCAGCAAACTTTAAATAAGTAACATGATATGCGATTTGTGCAGCTGTCTCAAATCTCATATCTCAAATCTCATATCTAATGAGCAATAACAATATGAACCTGACGCTGAAAGTATGGCGTCAAAAAAATGCGCAAACACCCGGAAAGTTTGTGACCTATAAGGCCGAAGGTATTTCGCCGGATATGTCGTTCCTGGAGATGCTTGATGTGGTAAATGAAAGCCTGATACATAAAGGCGATGAACCGATCCACTTCGACCATGATTGCCGCGAAGGTATTTGCGGAATGTGCTCGCTGTATATCAACGGTCATCCGCACGGACCGAAAAGGGCTATTACTACCTGCCAGCTGCATATGCGCACTTTTCATGATGGTGAAACCATCACTATTGAGCCATGGCGCGCAGCTCCTTTCCCGGTTATTAAGGATTTGGCTGTCGACCGTTCAGCGTTCGACCGCATTCAACAAGCCGGCGGCTATGTTTCGGTAAATACCGGCGGCGTACCTGACGGTAACGAAATACTTATCCCAAAAGTAATTGCCGACGAAGCCTTTAACTCTGCTACCTGCATTGGTTGCGGCGCCTGCGTTGCTGCATGTAAAAATGCTTCGGCTATGCTGTTTGTTTCGGCCAAAGTATCGCAATTCGCCATGCTGCCGCAGGGCCAAACCGAGCGTTGGAGCCGTGTACAATCGATGGTAGCCCAAATGGATGCCGAAGGTTTTGGCAATTGTACCAACACCCGCGCCTGCGAAGCCGAATGCCCTAAGGAAATTACCCTTACCAATATCGGCCGCATGAATAATGATTATTTTAGCGCAAAATTGTTCCGCCAGGAGCATGCGCATGAGGAATAAATCATGATTTTACCCTAATTTTTCATAAAAAACAAAAGGCTTCCGGGTTTCGGAAGCCTTTTGTTTTTGAGTTAATTTGACCCAAAAGCGTAGCATTGTAGCTACGAATACGAGTATACGCCGGCTACAAAAGCTACACTGACAAAATATTGTCAGCACACCCTGGATTCTGGCGCTCGAAGATAAGGCAAGGGCGTAAATGCTCGTCGCTCCCGCAAGCGTCCCCGCTTGTGGACGTCAGACAGGTAATGAACATTTAAAGTGACTGATAGATAATTACAGATTTATAAAAAATGCCTATTTTTAATCAATGAGCCGAAACTATAAATTCCATAACCCGGAAGGAATGTACTTTGTGAGTTTTGCAACTGTATTTGGGTAGATGTGTTTGTAAGAAGGCTTTACTTCGATTGTATAGTAGATAACCTGAACCATTGTGTAAATGAAAAAGGTATGGAAATATTTGCCTGGTGTATTATGTCGAGCCATGTACATTTGGTTTTTCGGTCGCTTAACCAAAAGCCTGAAGAATTATAGGCGGCTTTAAGTCTTATACTTCAAGACAGCTCATAAAATTAATAGCAGACAACCCGCAAGAAAGCCGGCGCGAATGGTTGTTGAATTCGTTTAAAAAAGCAGGAGCTGCCAATCCAAATAATACTAATAACCAGTTTTGGCAGCAACATAATCAGCCGATAGAATTATGGAGTCCGACGGTTATACAACAAAAGATTGCTTATACACATAACAATCCTGTAGAAGCAGGGTTTGTGGAATTGGATTATGAATATTTATACAGCAGCGCAAGGGATTATTCCGGAACGAAGGGATTGGTTAAGGTGATTGTCGCTTAGGCCGGTTTGTTAATTGCATGTTTGCCGCCTGTCTGGTGTCCACAAGCGGGGACGCTTGCGGGAGCGGAGCGGAGTAGTCACAGACTACATGCATAGTGGTTCGATGTTGGAAACTTCGGACAGCAGGGCTGTGAGAGTGGTTTTGCACTGACATTTATTCTAATTTGGGATAAATTGCGTATGCATAACTTGGCGTAGGACCGAGGGTTGTGGTTACGCCGTTTTTCCATAAAAGCGCTTCGGAATTTCCTGCAGAATCGGTTTCATACCCGACGGCATATACATCACTATTTAAGGTTATCACCTGGAAACAATAAGAATCCAGGTTTGGTGGCCCTACATTAGTAGCTACCCCGTTTTCCCATATGGTGGCAATCGTGTTTCCATTAATATTTTCAGTACCTCCAACATATACGTTTCCATTATCTACATATATCGATCCGCCGGTAGAGTTATTTGATGAGATCGTTGTCATCACTCCATTTTTCCAATAAACCGCATTATATATCCCAGCACTATTAATTATGTAACCTACTACATATACATCTTCGCCAAAAACATAGATATTTTGGGCGGACGCATTCAAAGAACCACTTGACAGGTTTATCCGCACACCATTTTTATAATATGCAGCAGTAGCATTTTGCGGTTCAAATACACTTACATACCAATCCCCATTAGCAACATACAAGCCGCTGGGCGACGAATTTAATGTACCAAAGGCTGTTGGAACTCCATTTATCCAAATAACTTCACCTAACGATAAATTAGACTGGCAACCTGCTATATAAATATTATTATCCGAAACAGCAATGAAATTTGCCTGGGTAATTACATCACTAGCGTTAGAAAGGGTTTTAAGGGTGTTTTTTACGCCGTTCTTCCAATAGACAGGATATTCGCTTTCATTTGACACCTCAAATGCATTATTTTCAAATCCTGACATGTAGGTGTCGCCGCCGTTAAATGCGATACCTGTGCCGACACATCCGTTGTAATTTGTATCGTTAAGTGTGATCAGCGTATTATTTTTCCAGCACGCTGCCGTGTTATTATAGCCCACTCCTATTTTGTAAGTACCCCCAACAACATAAATATCATAATAAGCTCCTGGTGATTTTGAATTATTTACGTTGCTCTTTCTGCATGAAGCAAACAGGATTAAGCTTGAAATAAGAATTAGAAGGCCTGGTTTCATAAATCAAATATAACTTTTTTATCTTTAAGCCTTTAACAAGCACCTCATTAATCATCATATTAAAATGAAGAACAAATCTTTTCTTTTACTTTTTCTGTTAATTTCGGGCATGGCTGCACAGGCGCAAAATGTATTAACCCCTGAGCTTTTATGGAAGTTAGGCCGCGTTAGCGGCAAGGGGATTTCAAAGGATGGCAAGTATGTGATATACAGCGTTGGTACGCCCGATGTTGCCGCGAATAAGATCAACACCAAAACTTATGCCGTGCCTATTGCAGGCGGTGTACCCAACATTGTAATGGACGAAGGTGCCTGGCTAACCAGCGACCGCATTTCGCCGGATGGCAAATACAAGATCAGCAGTGAGGATGTAAAGGTGATGAAGATAGCCGGTTCGGATTATTATCCCGACCTGAAGAAAAGCAATGTGCTGATATACAACAGCCTCAATTACCGCCATTGGGATACCTGGGAAGATGGCAAGTTCGGGCATGTGATGGTGGCGCCGGTAGTTGACGGCAAACCCGGCAAGGCAAAGGATATTATGCCGAACGAACCTTATGATTGTCCGCTGAAACCGGATGGCGGCGATGAGGATTTTGTGTGGAGCGCCGACAGCAAAAAAGTGGTTTATGCCTGCAAAAAGAAGTTCGGCACCGAATATGCCGTTAGCACCAATACCGATATTTATGCCTACGACATTGCTACCGGCGAAACTACAGATCTGACTGCCGATAACCCCGGTTACGACCTGCAGCCATCGTTCAACAAAAAGAACCAGATGGCCTGGCTGCAAATGAAACGCGATGGCTACGAAAGTGATAAGCAGGATTTGATTGTCACCAACGGCACATCAAAAGTAAACCTTACTGCCCAGCGCGACGATATACATGTGGAAGGCTATAAATGGGCCGAAGATGGCAAAAGCCTGTTTTTTACTGCGCCGATAAATGGTACGGCGCAACTGTTCAACGTGATCAATCCGCTTGGTGGCAAAACGCCGGTTATTACTCAGGTTACCAGCGGCGATTTCGATGTGAATGAAATTATAGGCCAAAAAGGCAATACACTAATAGTTACCCGTGGCGATTTTAACCATGCCAATGAAATTTACTCAGTTGATGTTACCGATGGCAAAATGACACAGCTAACGCATGTGAACGATGCCATTTACAGCAGCATAGGCATGTGCAAAACAGAACGCCGCTCTGTAAAAACGGTTGATGATAAGCAGATGCTGGTTTGGGTGGTTTACCCGCCACATTTCGACCCGGCAAAAAAATATCCTACGCTGCTTTATTGCGAGGGCGGCCCGCAAAGCCCGCTTACGCAATTCTATTCTTTCAGGTGGAATTTGCAGCTGATGGCATCAAACGGCTATATTATTGTAGCGCCCAACCGCCGCGGTATGCCGGGGCATGGTACAGAATGGAACGAGGAGATCAGTAAAGATCACGGTGGCCTGGCCATGCAGGATTATTTAAGCGCGATAGATGATATGGCAAAAGAGCCTTTTGTTGATAAAGCCCGGTTGGGCTGTATTGGCGCAAGCTATGGCGGTTACTCGGTTTATATGCTGGCCGGGATGCACAAAAAGCGCTTTAAAACTTTTATAGCGCACGATGGGATATTTGATTTCCGCAGCATGTACGGCACTACCGAAGAAATGTGGTTCCCGAACTGGGATTACGGCGGCCCGTATTGGGACAAGGATAATGCCGCTGCCCAAAAATCATACAAAGAGTTTTCGCCAAGCAATTTTGTAGCTAACTGGGATACGCCTATCCTTATTTTCCACGGCGAAAAGGATTTCCGCGTACCGTTAGAGCAAGGTTTGCAGGCTTTCCAGGCAGCACAGTTGCAGGGCATTAAAAGTCGGCTGATTGTGATGCAGGATGAGAACCATTGGGTGCTGCACCCGCAAAACGCACTGGTATGGCAGCATGAGTTTTATAAATGGTTGCAGGAAACGCTTTAGGAAGTTTGCAGGTTTACAGTGACTTACGAAGTTTCTGAAACTTCGTAAAGTCTGTTTAATCTACAAAAAGCAATTTATCGTACGGCTGGGCAATATTGCCTCTGTGTCCTTTGCGTTGTCATCGCGGCTTTCTCTGTGGTAAAATTTAACCACAGAGGCCACAAAGGAGGCACAGAGAAGCGCAGAGCTTTTATAGTGCAAAAGTTTGCTTATTGCACAGCTCATCTGTTCATTCTAATAAGCCCGTGCTTTCACAATTACTCCCCGTTTTCCAACTGCCTGTTCAGTTCTTCCAGTTTTGCTATGGTTTCCATTAATGGCTTTTGCCTGCGTTTAACGGTGATCGGCTGTATATAGAACCATGCAAATAACAGGCAAGAAAAAGTTAATCCATACATCAGTATACCACCCAGGAGATTGTGTACAAATTGTACAAAATAAAGCCCTACCCCAATGATAAGCAGTACGAAGTAAATGTTAACTATTACCCTGTTCAGAAAATCTTCCCGGCGCTTTATGCTGATAAGTTGCTCCAGGTACTCATGTGTGCTTATGGCAAAATTGGTTTTAAACAGCACGGGTATCAACCGGTTATAAACAAATAAATACATCAGCATACTTATTACCATTAGGGCTGTTCCAATTTTAGTGGTAGGCAATGCATGCGGAATATTGTAACCGACATATATAATTAATGCCGATATAGCTAACAGCACCGCATTTTCAAATATTAATTTTATGCGCGTTCCGCGTTTAATATTATCGGCCCTTTTATGTAATATCTTTATGTCGGGCATATTATCTGCTTCCTGCTTATGCCACAGTTTTTTAAAGTCCATTTCAGTGTTCATATCCTTCAAATTTTTTGGCCAGTTTTTCTTTTATGCGATGTACTTTCACACGGATGTTGCTTTCCGAAAGACCAACAATTTTGGCTATTTCGGCCTGCTTTATATCTTCCAGCTCCAGAGAAATTATAATGCGGTCGGTTTCGGGTAGTTCAGCGATACATTTGTACAGGAACTGCACCTGCGGTTCCTTACTCTGCTCAACATGTTGTTCTACCTGTTCAGGCATTTCCGTGCGGGGCATGCGGTTTTGCCGTTCTATCTGCCTAAGACAATGGTTTGAGGCTATGCGGAATATCCATGTACCAATAGCCGCTTCATGCCTGAATTTGGGTAACTGCTGCCAGATGGTAACAAACGTTTCCTGCGCTATGTCTTTCGCCCAGTCATGGTCGTTTACATAGCCCATGCATATGCGAAAAACCTTATTCCAATAAGTTTTATATATATCGTCGAAAACCATTTTTATTGCCCGGTCCGGCCAAACATTGATTTAATTTTATATTTAGATACAATAAATGAATGAATGCTACACTTTGAGTTAAACTATCATTAATTATTTAAGTATTATTAAATTATCATTTACAAATATTTGTATATTGGCATATCTCAATAGATAGGCAATAGTTTAATCACCCCATTAACCCCATTATATTTATGCCGGCAAAACCTCCAATTTATTGCCCAAAGTGCAAAACCGGGACATTGACCAGGCGCGTAAAAAGAAATTTTTTTCTTAAGTATTTGTTGTTTTGGCTGCCGATAAAGCGCTATAAATGCAATATTTGTAAGCAGAAATCGTATACATTCGGTAAATCAAGGCCACCAAAAAAATTGCAGGCTGCGTAACCGCCAATTCAGGGCTGTTGCGGGTTCGGTACGCGTTTTTTACGCCATAGGATCACCTGCCATAGCAATTCGGCGCTCAGTAGTATCACAACTGCAAATATAGCCGCCAATTTGGCGCTGTTAACCGAGGCGAATGCACCTCCAAGTGCTACAAAATAAACACTCACGGGTAATATCAACCCTATGCATAGGCCGGGGATGCCCAATGGTATCCTGAACGGACGATGTGTTTCCGGCTCCTTTATCCTTAGCCTGATCAATGAAATATACTCCAGTGCAAGACCTGCGCCATAAACGGTAACATCGATGATCAGCAGATCGGTAAAACCCCACAATACCATCCCGCTTACTACAACCGAGCAAACAATAATCGATACATAAGGTGTGTTAAAGCGTTTATGTTGTTTATTGAGCTCTGCCGGCAATAATTTATCGCCGGCCATTACCATAGGCACACGCGATACCGAAAGCAATACCGAAGCATAAATACCCAGCGCACTGGCCATGCCGCCAACTGCCACCAATGCACCAAGCCAATGGCCGCTGATCAGCTCGCCCAATACAGGGAAACCGCCTTCGGATAATTTGCCTGCGTTAATACCCGAAAATTGCGAAACCCATATCACCAGGAAATAAACGACTATAACCAGCGCAAACGCGATGAATGTTGATACCAGGTAAGCGTGAATAGGTTTTTCAACTTCCCCGGCATACGTGGTGGTATTATCCCAGCCCAGGCAATTCCACATAACCGTGTAAAGCGCCATACCTAAGGATGGAAGTTTTATATTTTGTAACGATGGCGATGGTAAGGCAATACTGCCCGTGTGATGATAAAAAGCCAACCCGAATAAAATAATGAACGGCATTAATACGATCACCCCTAAAATAACAGCCACTTTGCCCACCGGCATAATGCCCAATATATTCAACCCGGCTGATGACCAGATAAAAATGAGGCAAATAATATATTTATAAGATTCGATAGCCGGGAAAAAGAAATTTAGATAGGTAACGAACAATACCGGGTAAATAGCCAGGTCGACAAAGGTGTAAAGCCATGTCCACCAGCCTTCGTAAAATCCCCAGCGCGTACCCAATGCGTGTTTTACCCACTTGTAATAGCCGCCGGTTATGGGCATCATGCTGTTCAGTTCGAGCACAGTGAATATGGCGGGAACATCCCACAACATCGGTGTAAGCAATAACAATAAAATTGCGCCATGCTGCCCGGCATAGCCTAACAGCGGTTCGAGGCCATACGGGCCGCCTGAAACAGTGAAGAAAACAACAGCAACCAGTTGCAAAACACGGATCTTTTTCAAGCAGAGGATATTTACCCTATAAACATAATTATTATAAGTTAAAAATTACATTGAAGGTAGCCAGGCGAGGTTATAGCGCAGCAATATTTTAACCAATGCGGTGCTTGCGAAGTAACAGGTAATAAAATTGAAAAAGTTAAGCAGCAATATATGGTAAATATTATATGAAAAGAGATCGACGTGAAATTGGTTGCTAAACCACTTTTCGGCCCAGCTCATTATTATAAATGTAAAAAAACTATGATAGAGGTAAATGCCATAAGTTTCCTTACGTGGGTTAAGTATGCCAAAATTAGCAGGCTTATTGTAACAGCTTATTATAAAAGCAAAAAATGCTACCGAATAAAGCTGGTTACTGATGCGGAGCGTATTAAGTGTTTCGATGATATGGGTATGACGATACATAAACCATGTTTCGGCATTGCTCAACAGGTAAAAAAAGATCAGTACAGCGCCCGTAACTTTCGGCCCGGCTTTTTTCATTGGGGTGATCAAATCCTTTTTTTTAATGTACATGCCCAGCCACATATAAAATATAAAGCCCGTCAACGCCGTAGTATGCGTATGGTTGTTGCCGTCATAAACACTGTACCAGGTATTCAACAAGGTAATTACAAGCAATATAGCGCCAAAGTAAAGTGATGATGCGTACCTGGAGAAACAAACGATCACCAACAGGCACAGCAAGTAATTGGGTATGTACCAAAAAGGCGAATACAGCATTACATACTTTGTTATTTCAACCAGGTATGAAAGGCTGATATGCTGAGCAGTAGTAAAATAAGCATAAATAGCCAGGCCTCCAACAAACAGCACCAAAGCCAGTATATACGGTTTGGCAATTACGTTAAGCCGCCGCAGATAATAAGCAAAAGGCGAACCGTTGATACTTTTATCGCCTAATAAAAAACCCGCTATCAGGAAATAACATATGGTAGAGAATTTGAACAGTTGCTTAATAAACAGGTAATATTCGCCGTGGTTTACATGGTGCAGAAACGTGTTGGTATCCATCCCGTTCATCGGCACATTAGTATGTATATAAACAATACCGATAGTTGCAACAAACCGTATCACATCCACAAAGGCATAGTTTACTTTCTCAGCCGGTTTTGAAAGTACCGGCGGAAGGGCAATAACATTGTCAAGCGTTAATTGAGGCGGCTGTTTAGGATCATGAGGGGGCATGTATCTCGGATATTATAAACAATAATACGATAATTTATCACTAAAGGTTGTGCTATTTATATTTAATGTTGTTCTAATATCTGTAAAACTAGAGTTTGATTATTCTATTAATGATAGCACGATCAATTTAATACAAGCCGGATAATTATTCTTTCATTGTAAAATCTATCTTACAATTGATATTAATTGTCAATCTTACATTTTTATTTATAGCTTTACTTAACCAATACAACCATTATGAACAAGAACCAAAAACTCACCGCGACTTTAATCAAAACCTGCCGGTTATTAGCTTTTATGCTGATGACAGGCCTTGTTATAAATTCGGCCAATGCGCAGGGCCGCAGATTCAGGAAATTGCCGCCGCCGGGTCAACCAAACACGATACAAATAACGCCTTATAAAACCACCATGTTAGGTGATGGTAAAGATACCGCCCTCATCAGCATAAAGATCATCGACCGTGATAGCAAGGAAGTGGCCGATGCACAAAAAAACATAACTTTCCACATACAAGGCGATGCGAAGATCATCAGCATTCGTAATGCAGGCGCGCAGAGCGGGCCGGATACTGCCTTACAGGTAGCTGTTACCGGCAGTTGCTGGCTGGTATTGCAAGCCGGGCCAACACGCGGCGTCATTAAACTGCGGGCAACAGCCGATACACTTTATGCCGGCTCTACCGAGATACATACCGTACAACCCGGTACGCCTCACCCGGTAACTGATGCCGGTTACACACCTCATAAAGTAAAAGACAAAATTTTAGGCGCAGATATTTCCTTTTTGCCCGAACTGGAATCGCGTGGCATGAAATTCTCAGATAACGGCACACCCGGCGACCCTATCGAGATAATGAAAGCACATGGGTTTAATTATATCCGCTTGCGTATTTTTAACGAACCGGCAAATCCTAAGGGTTACTCACCTAATAAAGGCTTTTGCGACCTGGCGCATACCATGGCTATGGCCAAGCGTGTAAAGGCAGCAGGCATGAAATTCCTGCTTGATTTTCATTACAGCGATTACTGGGCCGACCCGCAGCAGCAAAACAAGCCGCTGGCCTGGGTTGGTGAGGATTTTCCATCGCTCAAAAAATCGCTTTACGATTGGACAGTTAAAGTGATGACCGCCCTGAAAGACCAGGGCACCACGCCTGATATGGTACAGGTTGGTAACGAAATAAACCACGGCATGGACTGGCCCGACGGCGAAATAAACAACCTCGACAGCCTGGCGCAACTCATTTATTCGGGTGTACAGGGCGTTAGGGCCGTTAGCCCGTCGACCATTATTATGCTGCACATTGCTTTAGGTGGCCAAAATGCCGAAGCCCGCTTTTTTGTGGATAATATGCTGGCGCGAAAAGTACCTTTCGATGTAATAGGCCTCTCCTATTACCCCCAATGGCACGGCACACCCGAGGACTTGAAAAATAATATGACCGACCTCGCTACCCGCTACAAACAGCAGGTAATGGTAGCTGAATATTCGCCGTTGAAAAAGGAAGTAAATGATATTGCCTTCACCGCACCCGGCAAAAAAGCCATCGGTACATTTATTTGGGAACCCATAAGCAGTTGGGAAGGTATTTTCGACAGGGACGGCAAATCAAACCAGTACATGAATTTGTACTCTGAAATAGCTAAGGAATATGTGAAGTAGTTGATTGGCGAGCGGTGTTTAATATATTTTATAGCGATTTTAACAGACTTACGAAGTTTTTGAAACTTCGTAAGTCTTATATAGAGTTAATAACATGGACCGTAATCCCAATATGTAAATTTATCATCGGCATAAAAAAATTTGGCAGGTAAGACTGTTATAAAATTCACAATGTGTTCCAATTGGTGAGCGGTCAATGGCCCTGGATAATTTATCTGCTTAAATTTATTAGCTTTTGAAAATGCAAACATTGCGTGTGGTATATCGCACATTAAAATTCCGGCCTGATGATTATATTCAAAGTATGCAATTAAGCCTTTTTTATTTGCAGGCGATGCCTTTAGTGCCCCATCAATAAGAACATCAGTATCGCGCCCGACATCAACATCTATTGAATCGCTATTGCCAAATCTATAAACCGTGAGGATAAGAAAACTTTTGTCTGAACCTTTTTGTTCTATATAACCTTTTAGGGTTTCTAATAGGCTATCCAATCGCGCACTTAGAACAACAACCGGCAAAATCCTGCTTTTTTGAGCATGACAGTTGAGGCTATATGCAAAAAGAATAACAAAGACAATAAACACCGACCTTTTCATTAATGACCTTTTATATAAAGATCATTAATTTCTAATCTGAATAAATACTATAACAATATTCTTACACGGAGCTGCATTCTCAATCACAAATCACCGATCACAAATCACCAACCCCAAACCCTTTCTCATTTCCAATGTTTATATTTATCCATAAACACATCGACTATGAGATCCATTTGGAAAGGCTCCATCGGGTTTGGGCTGGTTAGCATCCCCATCAAATTATATTCGGCTGTGCAAAGCAGCTCACTCGACCTGGATATGCTGGATAGCCGCGACCATTCGCGCATCCGTTACATGCGGGTAAATGAGCATACCCAAAAAGAAGTACCCTATGATAAAATTGTAAAAGGCTATAAGCTGGACGACAACTATGTAATACTCGAAGAAAAGGATTATGAGCTTGCAGCGCCCGAAAAAAGCAAAGTGATAGAAATAGAGAGCTTTGTGGATATGGCCGATGTTGACCCGATGTACTATGAAACATCTTACTATACCGAACCCGATACAAAAAACAATAAAGCCTACGCACTTTTAACCCAGGCGCTTATCAAATCAAAAAAAGCCGGGCTGGCCCGGTTTGTATTGCGTAGTACGCAAAACCTGTGTATCGTTCACCCGGTAAATAATGTGCTTACCGTAACACGTATTCGCTTCGCCCAGCAAATACGCAGTACTGAAGACCTGAATGTACCCGGCAATGTCGAGCTAAGTAAAAAAGAGCTGGATATGGGATTAGCATTGATTAACCAGTATGCCGATAAGTTTGATATATCGAAATTTAAGGATGATTATAACGATGAGCTACTCAAGATCATCCATGAAAAAGCCAAAGGCGAACACCCGACCATTAAAAAACTCAAACCGCATAAAACGGATAACACTGATTTGTATGATCAGTTGATGGCGAGTTTGAATGTGAAGAAGGGAGCGTGAAGCATTTTTTATACTCCGCGTCATTGCGAGGAACGAAGCAATCTCTGAACATGCAAATCAAACAGCACAATGTTATTTCAATAGGATAATGCCAATAGCGCATACCTGTAAACGCGGTCCAAAGGACTCCCTCGGAGAGATTGCCACGTCGCTGTGCTCACACTGCCCTGCTCACTCCTCAATGACGTGGTTTTTATTACTTTTACCCTATCAATTCCGGCGAAAAGATCAGTTTAAATGTACTGCCAACGCCTTTTTCCGATTCAACTTCAATTTTTATATGGTGAAAATCGGCAATGGAACGTACTATGGGTAGCCCCAGGCCAAAGCTTTCCTGTTGTAACGACTGCCGCAGCTTTTTAAAGCGGTTAAAAATATATGGCAAGTCATCGGTGCTGATACCTATACCTGTGTCGGTTATTTTTACCACGAACTGTTCGTTTTCCTTCAGCACATTCACCCTTATCTCCCCGCCCTCTTTGTTGTATTTTATAGCATTGTTTATGAGGTTGAAAAACAAGTTATACAGCAAAAACTTGTTGATATTCACCAAAAGCCAATCTTCAGCAATTACAATGTTACAGGTAATATTTTTATCCTGCAGGCGGATAGATATTTCATCATAAACCTCCTGCAACAATGTGCTGATATGTATGCTATCTTCCCGCAGGAACTGGTCGTTTTCAATTTGCGATATGAGCAGTAAGGTTTTCGTGATGCTTTTCAGGCGATTGAGTATTCGTTGCATCTCCAGCAGGCGTATCTTAACTTCATCGGAAATAGCCTCCTCCTCAAACATATTCTCGATCTTCGATTGCAGGATGGAAATCGGCGTCATCAGCTCATGTGAGGCATTTGAAATAAATTCGCGCTCTTTTTGAAAAGTGCTTTCAATGGTGCGTATCATTTTATGAATGCTGATATCGAGGTATTGGAAGTCCGAGGTAGACGTTTCCACTTTTTTATAAGTTCCGAAATTCGGGAACTTCTGCCCAATGAGTTTGGTTTTAATTATACGCCCTAATGGCCGCAGCACGTAATCGGAGTATAGCTGATCGGCAGCAATGGTGAGGATGATCATACCCACCAATATCACAAAAGCAATACTTTGCAGCGGGGCAGTACGCTCGTTTACAGAATCCTGGCTTATACCTATCTCGAGCAGGTATTTTTTATCATCCGCCCTAAAATCGTGGCTTAATATCCGGTATTGAATGGTATCGCCTTCTATCTTACGCTTCCCATCTTCAATTGTATCGAGGTAGCCGGCCAGGCTATCCTCCTCCACGCTAACGTATACATCATTTATAGGCGTATAGGCGGAATAATCGCTTTCACCGGGAGGAATGTAAAATCGTATCCCCTGGCTTTTTATCTTTTGTAAAACTTTGTCCTTTTGTTTGCGCAAACGGCTGTCGGTAAAGGTTTTATTAATGCTCCTGATGAGTACAGGCAGCAGCAAAACGAACAAGGTTACGATAACCAGCTTTGAGATGGCATTAAACAGCGTGAGTTTTGTCCTGAGTTTCAAATCGCTAACTATTTATCCTCACCTTATAGCCCAGGCCGCGAACGGTCTCCAGCCAGTCGGCCGATGCGTAGGCATTTAATTTTTTGCGGATGTTTTTTATGTGGGCGTCGATATAGTTCGAGTCGTAATCGTCATTTACTATGCTCCCCCAAATGTGTTCGCTCAACTGGTTACGCGTAACGGTGCGGTTTTTATGCAGGATGAGGTAAGCTACCAGGTCGAACTCTTTTTTTGTAATAGCCGATATTACTTCGTCGCCAAAAGCGATAGTCCGTTCGGTAAGGTTTACCAAAAAATCGCCCAGCGGCACTACGTTGTTCTTTAAACCGAATTTGCGGCGGGTAATGGCCTGCATACGGCTTTGCAGCTCGAGCAGCGAAAATGGCTTGGCAAGGTAATCATCGGCCCCCATATCAAGGCCTTTTATACGGTCGTTTATTTCGGCACGTGCGGTTAAAATAATATACGCAGCTTCGGTATTGCTTTTTTTTGCTTCTTTCAGGAGGTCCAGGCCATCATAATCGGGCAGGCCCAGGTCAATCAGGATAAAATCATACAGGTTAACCGCTACTTTTTCCGAAGCTGATGTGCCGTTAAAACAAACATCACATACATAATTGTAATTGGTCAAAAAAATCTCCAGTTCACGGGCAAGCGCCTTTTCGTCTTCTATTATCAATACATTCATGGCCTAATAAAACACATAAAAAAATGTTAAATAATAAAATGATTCGTGGTGGTTCTTTAGCAAACCCTCTACGTTCACCGGTATCGAATACTTGTAAGCAAATTCAAGTGTATAATGCGGCCGGTTATAGGCAATAGGTATTTTAATGCTGTAATTTAACATATTAAAATCACTGTTATTGCTTGCCAGGCGGGGCTGGTTGGGGTTATCAAAATAAATATTGTTCAGATCGAACTGGTAGGCGTGGTCCATCGCGTAGCGCTGAACGAAATTTTGGGTACCCATTATCGCGGTTATGGTTGGGTCGAGCGTGAGATAATCCTTATCATCGAAAATGCTAAAGCTGCTTTCAAAATGCTTGGTGGTGTTAACCGTAACAAAACCATCGTTCTCCGCACCAAAAAGGTAGTCGACAGTAACACTCGACTTTGCAAAACCCCAGTCATAGGTATTTTTCCAATTTACATCATTTGACGATCCCGACCTGATAACCTCTGCGGCATCGCGATTAAAGAAAAAGTGCGTATAGCTTACCGTCCCGGTAAATTTCTTTGAATAATGATATAAATACCCGCCGCCGAGATCGATCTCGTCAAAAAGCGGGTTATACCCCAATACTTTTAAGCCATAGGTATATAAAAAGAACCCGTTTTTGGTATTATAAATAACGTCTGATGATACATATGGATATTTTATAGGGCCGGTGCGGCCAAAAAACTGCACATCGCTGCCATAGCTAACGCCTGCTGATATGGATGCCTTTTTAACAATAGTATCGGTAGTATCGGGCTTTGCATGCAGGGTTGTATCATATACATACAGGCGTGGCGTTGCCGCAGCCGTTTGCATAGCATTGCAGGTATATAAAACAATAAGCAGGCAAAAATATTTCATCAATCCGTAAAACTGTAAAGTTATCAATTAACCACCACCACTTCTCCTGGGTATTTCAGGCGGCCGTTCAAGGCCTTCGGGCCTGCGTTGCCGTTTTGGTTTTGTTTTTTGCCCGTTAGCCGGCTCATCAATCTTTTCGGGCTTAGGCTGCCGTTTCGCTTTGCCTATTTCCTTTATCTTATTCTTATCATCAGGCTGATGCTTTGCACTTTTTGAGGTCGTATCAGGCAAAATAGCATAAAGGGCCGGTAAATGCAGCATGTGCTTTTTGAAAACATGATCGTTTTCTTTCGCCAGTGCAAATGATGAAACGGGCATAAACGCCAATAAAAGGACAATATACGTAAACCGCCTAATCATTGGGGAGAGGAAAAGACTTAAAATATGTTAAATATAACATCACTCAAAAATAACATAAGCTGCCTATAACAATGCAACTGTAGCAAATATTAATAGCATACGTTAAAGGGCGGTAATAAAAACGCCGGTTTATATGGGAAACTTTTTAAAGTGATGGTATTTACGGCAACAGGTATTAACTTATACCTTTTGAAGTATATACCCGGTTATGGTCGTCGATAATAACGCAGGCTATCTGGTTCAGCTGGTTTATCAAATATAAACCGGCATTAACACCCATTGCCCTTACAGGGCCGGTGAGGGCATTTGACAGTTCGGCGGTAGGGCTTATAATGCCTACACTCATTATGCTGCTAACAGGGAACCCGTTTTTAGTATCGAGATATGATTTTTTGTTCGCTGCGTCGGGCTTGCCTGCACCGGCAGATGCAGCGAAACACATATTACTGATAACTGTATTTGAATAGGGGTGATTTTGTTGTTCAGGATCGGCGGTTGCAATGGTCCAGGGCTCATTATCGGGTTGCAGTCCCCATGCAAGCAGGTCGCCGCCGGCATTGATCACACCATTACTAACACCCGATAATTGTAATATATACTTGGCCCTGTCGGTAGCATAGCCTTTATTTAAGGCTGCAAAGCTTATACGCATGCCCCCCTCTTTCAAAAAAACAGTGACATTGACAGGGTCGAGAACAACGTTTTTGTAATTGTTATGATTTGATGCGGATTTACTGTCTGCATCGGCAGAAAAATAAGTAATATCAAAAGTGCCGTGGGTAAGCTCGGATATCTGTAAGGAGCGGTCGATAAGTTTGTATATTTCGGCATCAACCTTTACCGGCTTTATACCGGCATTGCGATTTATTTCATTTACAGTACTGTTTTCGGTGAGGCCGCTTAGCAACTTTTCAATACGGGTTATTTCATTTATTGCAGCGCTTATTTGTTCGCCTGCCTTTACGGCATCAGTCGCAACCACGCTAATTTCAAATTGGTTGCCCATCAGCCATGCAGCATGCCTGAAAATGTTCGAGTCGTTTTTTAGGGTCTTAACAGCCAGCATCGGTACTTAATTTAAAAATTCCTGGTAAACCGTTTTTTCTATCAGTTATATTATGTAATACGACCGATAATACCCTAAAGTAGACCGTGTTTATGAAATTGAGATGAAAAGTACCTGGTGAGGTAATTATTTGAAAATTGTTACAATCGGGAGACTGTTTTATTGCTGATATTCAGGAGAAAAACAAATTTGCGAAGTTTAATTCGGTTATTATTTGTTCTTTAAAAGGCCTCATTGAGCAATGTCATTAAGTTAAAATCTTTTCTGTTGATAGTTGCTTGTCGATTGATTGCTTTATCACCTGTCGCGCTCCGTTTACTCACCCGGTCATTGCTTCGCTCGACCACCCTCTCTCAACGCTTCGCTGATAGAGGGTAGCTGCATTTTTAGCTTAACTTAATAACATTGCTCCTTTAGGGCTTCGCTGTTTTGAAACTTCGTAAATTAATATCCGGATCAATATCAGGCTACGGTGCCTTCTTTTAGTTTTTCGGCATTTTCAGCAAACTGGAGGGCTTCCATAATTTCGAGGATGTCACCGTTCATTACACCCGGCAGGTTGTAAATGGTTAAACCAATACGGTGTTCCGTTAAACGGCCCTGTGGATAATTGTAGGTACGCACTTTGGCCGAACGGTCGCCGGTTGAAACCATTGTTTTACGTTTTTTCGAAGTTTCTTCCAGGTGCTTTTGCAGCTCCATTTCGTAAACCCTCGAACGCAGTACCTGCAAAGCCTTATCGTAGTTTTTTAGTTGCGATTTCTGGTCCTGGCATTGGGCAACAATACCGGTGGGGATGTGGGTAAGCCTAACAGCAGAATAAGTTGTATTAACCGATTGCCCGCCCGGCCCAGAAGCGCAGAACAAATCTTTGCGTATATCGCTAACATGCAAATCGATATCAAACTCGTCAACCTCAGGCAATACCACTACGGTGGCAGCCGATGTATGTACACGGCCCTGTGTTTCTGTATCCGGCACACGCTGCACACGGTGAACGCCCGATTCGTATTTCAATGTACCGTAAGCATCCTCGGCCAAAACATTAAATACAATTTCCTTATAACCGCCTGACGTACCTTCGGTATAATCAACCAGTTCGGTACGCCAGCCGCGTTTTTCGCAAAAGCGCATGTACATGCGGTAAAGGTCGCCCGCAAAAAGGGCTGCTTCATCGCCGCCGGTACCGCCACGTATTTCAACTATAGCATTCTTCGAATCTTCCGGGTCTTTTGGTATCAGCATCACGCGTATCTCTTCTTCCTTTTCATCACGCTGTACCAGCAGTTCATCCAATTCCATCTTAGCCATTTCGCGGAACTCCTCGTCTTTTTCGGTGGCCAAAATTTCTCTATTTGTATCGATGTTGCTCAAAACATTGCGGTAAATGTTGTACTCGTCAACTATTTTGGCAAGGTCTTTATATTCTTTATTTAATTGGGCAAAGCGTTTCATATCAGCCATGGCATCAGGGCTGCTTAGTTCATTTTCAACGTCTTTCCAGCGTTGATATATCGCTTCTAACTTATCTAACATAACTTTGTATTGGGAATTAAACAACCTGCACAGGTTATTTAAAAAGTGCACAAAAGTACTAATTTAAGGCGGATTTTAATTCATTGCATTGTAAATTGATATGAGGCAAGTGTAATCGCTTTTAACCCGAAAATTTGTTAATCTGATCGACTCTGCATTGTTGCTTAGCTCACCAGGCGTTCCGCTGGAACGCAAAACAACCAATGTGCGCTTTTCTACCCACCAGACGTCCCTAACGGGACGAACTTTGCGCCCTACTCG